>Ga0207695_10000112_pt1 | contig 248037 bp, 210 predicted proteins | sample KBSC54metaG_FD_184354 | JGI IMG/M metagenome (GOLD analysis project Ga0207695, IMG submission 184354) | Corn rhizosphere microbial communities from Kellogg Biological Station, Michigan, USA - KBS C5-4 metaG (SPAdes) (version 2) | ecosystem: Host-associated > Plants > Roots > Rhizosphere >...
CACGCATTGATCAATCAGTTCGGCCGCATCTTCCGGCGCCTGGACCGAATAGCCGGCAGATACCTCGCGTGGGTCCAGCTCGCCTGCTGCTTGATCTATCTAAGAAGAGGTTTTTTCCCCTAGCCCTAAGCGGATTTGGCGCGAGGCGGCGCACGCCGAATCCGCTTACTTCGTGCGCGGCTCTTTGAATCCGCGGCATCGCAGGAGCGACGCCCTCCAGTATGCTATCAGCGTCATCCATTTTGTCAGAAATCGTTTCTCAAAGGTCAAAATTTATTCCCTGCGCCAGCGGCAGATCGCGGGAATAGTTGATCGTGTTGGTGGCGCGGCGCATATAGGCCTTCCAGGAATCGGAGCCTGATTCGCGGCCGCCGCCGGTCCATTTTTCGCCACCGAAGGCGCCGCCGATTTCGGCGCCGCTGGTGCCGATGTTGACGTTGGCTATGCCGCAATCGGAGCCGGCCGGCGATAGGAACTGTTCGGCCTCGCGAACGTCGGCGGTGAAGATCGCAGATGAAAGCCCCTGCGGAACATTGTTGTGAATTTCGATTGCCTCGTCGAGCGTTTCATAGCCCATGACGTAAAGAATCGGCGCAAAGGTTTCTTCGCATGTGATCGGCGCCGCACGGCCAATTTCGACGATTGCCGGTCGAACATACACCCCTCCGGCCGGAACGTTCTCCTTCACGCGCCCACCGCCATCCACCTTGCCGCCCTGGCTTGTTGCCGTTGCCAGTGCCGCATCCATGCGCTGACCTGCGGCTTCGTCAATCAATGGCCCCACGAGTACGCCATGTTCCAGCGGATTGCCAATTCGCAATCGACCAAACGTCGCCACAAGCCGATCAGTCACTTTTCGCAGGATGGATTGATGGACGATCAACCGACGCAGGGTCGTGCAGCGCTGCCCGCATGTTCCGGCGGCGGCAAACGTGATGGCACGGATTGCCATTTCCAGATCAGCCGAGGGCGTAAGGATCATTCCATTGTTTCCGCCCAGTTCCAACAGTGATCGCCCCAGCCGTGCCGCGACCGTCTGCGCCACCGAGCGTCCCATCCCAACCGAACCGGTCGCCGAAATCAGCGGCAGCTTTTCGTTTGCCGCAATCTGCTGACCGGCTGAAGGTCCAATGCCGAGTACGACGTTCAATATGCCGATCGGCACCTCCTTCATTTCCTTCATGACTTGCGTCGCCAGATTCTGACACGCTAGCGCGCAGAGCGGCGTTTTCTCCGAAGGCTTCCACACCACGCTATCGCCGCAGACGAGTGCGATCATCGCATTCCATGCCCAAACGGCGACGGGAAAATTGAATGCCGTGATGACCCCGATCGGTCCGAGTGGCAGCCATTGTTCCATCATGCGATGGCCGGGCCGCTCGCTGGCGATGGTCAAACCATAAAGTTGCCGCGACAGGCCGACCGCGAAGTCGCAGATGTCGATCATCTCCTGCACTTCGCCGAGCGCTTCCTGATAGATCTTGCCGCATTCCCAGCAGACGAGGGCCGCCAGATCGGCTTTGCGCTGCCGTAGCTTTTCGCCGAGGCGGCGGACGAATTCGCCGCGCTTTGGGGCTGGAACACTTCGCCAGGTTTTGAATGCATCGGCTGCGCGGTCGATGGCGGCATCGATAGATGCCGGAGCATCCGCAGGCAAATTCGCCAGCACTTGGCCATCAATGGGAGAGCGAACGGCAATATTCTGTGCGCCGGTCTTTGAAGTTGCTTCAGCCTCTATTCCCAGGCTCTGAAGCACTTCGATGGGATTCATTCGATTTGCCATCATCGTTTCACTTTCACAATCGCCTATTTCATCATAGTCGCCACCACTGGCGCCGACCATGCGACGCGCACTTTGACAAATCGCCCGCAACGGGCGAATCTTGAGAGCTCGTATCACGATTTTCCCAAGAAGGATGATCCATGTTGAAGATTCGATCAGTTGAGAATTCCAAATATGACTTGATGAGCCTCGGCGAATGCATGATTCGCCTTTCTCCGCCCGAGCATGGCCGCATTGAATTCAGTCCGACGCTGGAAGTGTGGGTAGGCGGCGGCGAGTACAACGTCGCCTATGCATTGTCGCGCTTGGGACTGCGCACTGGCTTCCTGAGCCGGATCGTGGACAACCCGGTTGGCCGGATCATTTTGAACCATGGCCGATCGGTCGGCATGGATATGAGCCACATGGCAATGGTGAAATACGACGGTGTCGGCCGGGCCGACCGTGTTGGCCTGAATTTCACCGAAGTCGGCACCGGCGTGCGCGCCAGCGTCACGATGTATGATCGCGGTCACTCGGCCGCCATGAATCTGAAGCCTGGGATGATCGATTTCAAGAAAGCCTTCTCGCAAGGTGTGCGCTGGCTGCACACGGGTGGCATTTTCACCTCACTCTCCGATGGAACGGCAGCCGTTTGCAAAGAAGCCCTGATGGCAGCGCGCGAAGCCGGCACGATCGTCAGCTATGATTTGAACTTCCGCTCGAAGCTTTGGAAAAGTGAGAAAGCTCGGCAGACGACCGCCGAGCTGGTGCAGTACATGGATTGCCTGATCGGCAACGAAGAGGATTTTCAGAAGGTCCTGGGCTTCGATGTGGAAGGCGTCGATGAGAATCTCTCGGCCCTCGATACCCGCGCTTATAAGAAAATGGTCGAGAAAGTCGTCAAGACCTATCCCAACATCAAAGTCGTCGGCACCACGCTTCGCGAGGTCAAGAGCGGCCTGGTTAACAACTGGTCGGCCATTCTCTGGCACGATGGCCAGTTTTATGAATCGAAGCGCTACGACAATCTCGAAATTGAAGACCGCGTCGGCGGTGGCGATGGGTTTTCCAGCGGATTTGCCTACGGCTTCCTGAACGGTAAGACGCCACAGGAATGTGTGGATCTAGGCGCGGCCCACGGCGCGCTGCTGCAAACCACACGCGGCGACACGAGTCAGATCGATCAGGAAGAACTGATGCATGTTGCCAAGGGCGGCAGCGCCCGCATCAAGCGGTGATCGCGCAAGCAGTAGCCCGCGCTTTGACCGCGCCAGCCGGCAACGATACAACCTTTGCCATGTCCGTGCCTTCATCTGGAGAAACGCCCGACGCAGCGCTCGAAGCGTTGCGCGCGAAAATCGACGAGCTGGATCACAAGATCGTGAGCCTGCTGAATGACCGTGCGCGCATCGTTGTCGAAATCGGAAAGGTCAAGCAGCAGCACAACGCACCGATTTATTCGCCAGATCGCGAGAAAATGGTGCTGGACAAGGTGAGGAAGCTCAATGGTGGCCCACTGCCAGACAGATGCCTTGAGGCGGTTTATCGCGAGCTGATGAGCGGCTCATTCGCATTGGAAAAGCCGCTGCGCATCGGTTTTCTTGGGCCGACTGGAACCTTTTCGCATTGGGCATCGGTGCAGAAGTTCGGCAGCAGCGTCACGCACGTCCCGCTGGCCGACATCCCCAGCGTTTTTGATGAAGTCGTCCGCGGACATATCGATTATGGCCTGGTGCCGGTCGAAAACAGCCTGCACGGCGGCGTCATCGACACGCTTGATGCCTTCCTCAACAGCTCGGCCCGCATTTGTGCCGAGGTGAAGGTGACGATCCATCACAATCTGCTAGCCCGCGATCCATGGGAGCAGATCAAAACGATCTATTCCAAGCCCGAGGTGTTCAGCCAGTGCCGAAAGTGGCTGTCGGCGATGGCCAAGGATCGCGACGTTCAGCCAGCCGCCAGTACCAGCAAGGCCGCCGAGCTCGCGTCGCAGAACTCCGGCGTCGCAGCGATCGGGAGTAAATTGGCGTGCCAGTTTCATGGCCTGCGCGTGCTGTATGAGAACATCGAAGACGATCCCGATAACGAAACGCGATTCTTTGTGATCGGCCGCGAAGGTGCGCGCAAGACCGGCGACGACAAGACGGCCATCATGTTCACCACCGCTCATAAGCCCGGCGCACTGGCCGAGGTACTCGATGTGTTCAAGGAAAATGGCATCAACCTCACCGACATCGAGAAGCGCCCCAGCAAGAAGGTGAACTGGGAATACTATTTCTTCATCGATGCCCAGGGCCACCAGGATGATGAGAACATGCGCAAAGCGATCTCAGAAGCGCGCCAGCATTGTCTGCAATTGACGGCGCTGGGGAGCTATCCAAGAGCGACGGAAGTGCTGTGAGTGCGGAAGCTCGCAATGTTTAGCGGGCTCGCTTGCGAGCCGTTGTGCGCTCTTTTGTTTCTCCCGATAAACACTCGTTTACCGAACCACACAAAATGTGAAAACGGAAAGGCGCGCAGAACGGCTCGCAAGCGAGCGCGCTAAACGTGCGCGAGAACGCATTCACTGAATTGGAACTTCGTCATTGAGCACGCGAACTCCATTCATCTCGTGCAGACCAACCCGGACTGTTGCGCCCGGTTTCCGCTGAACGTGCGTGAAGCGATAGGCTTTGATGATGGTCTGCCCCGGTGCGAGATTGCTGACGAGCCGTTCCTGGCGGGCCTGGTCGGGGACGAGGGCAAAGGCGCTGTAATTGATCGGCTGCTCGCCATAGTTGCTGACCATCTGCTGGACGATCACGTCGTCGCCATCGCGCAGCGCCAGCGTCTGCATGCCGACGTCCGACAGTCCCAGGCGCATCTCGACCGGCACGGTAAATTTCGAATTCGCGATCCCCTGGACCGCAAAATCGCAGTTGAGGATCTTTGCCCCGGCGAAGCTGTTGTAGGGGAACGACAGCGTGATCTCGCGATCGAACTTCTCGCCGCCGTTGAGACTGAAATTAAAGATCGGCGGATTGACCGTCCATCCCGCGGGCACGCGAAGGTGCAGCGTGCCCGCGATTGGCTGACCGTTTGGATTGACGAAGGTGATGTGCCGCTGGTGAGGGCGGAAGCTGGATTCAAGCAACGGCTGATCGATCGCCACGCTGGCGCGAAGCTGCGCCTGCGGCCCGTCGATATCGCAGAGAAACATGGGCATGGAGCCGATCGAGAGTTGAACGCTGTCGCTGCTGCCGCGCGTTCGGGGGAGCGGTGTGACATTTCCCCAGAGGTCGATCATTGCTGGATGCTCGCCGAGGTTTATCGCGAGTTGCTTAACGCTGGAACTGCTGCCGCGATCCCAGAGCGCCAAAATTCCCTGGCCATGTCGGTCGAAAAGAAATGCTTCGACGCCTTCGGCAATCGGAACTTTTCCCTGATATTTCGCGCCATTGAGCGTCGTCATGAGGGTGCGGAGGATCAGCAGCAGTTCCTGCGGTCGCTGGATCGTCTGGCTGCCTTGCTGCTCGATGGTGAAGGGCAACGGCAGATCAATCCGCTGCGCGCCGGCCGACAGGGCATAAATCACACGCTGCGCCAGATCGCGAATCTGCACGCGACGGCCATATCGCTTGGCATCCATCGGTTCGATCGTCAGCGAAAGATTGTGTCCCTTATAGGTGTTGATCTGCCGGATGTAGAGCGGGAGCTGATTGGGCAGCACTGAGGTCGGAAATGACATCGCGACCGTAGCCGGCAGATGATTGTCCGGCTCATACCAGGCGGGCCAGGGCATCGCCAGGTCAGGGTTGTCCATCAGCGAAGCAAACTGACTATAAACCTCGGCATATACCTTCCGCATCTGCGGATTGCTGACGAACGCCGTCGTTCCATCCGCGCCAAGCTGCCAGCGCGAAAGATGGTTTGCATGACGAGAGACCATGAACGCAAGTTGCGGCTGCCAGCGGAGAGGGTCGGTCGTCGGAAGCTTGTTCCACGAGCCTCCAACCATTTCAGAGATCTTTGGTGGGAGATCGACGAGACATGCGGTAGGGGAAATCCCCAAGTTTTGAAGTTCCTCCAGGAGTTGATCGAAGCCGGAAGGATCGGATTGCTCGATATCGCCTTCGGCACTCCACACCGCCAGCTTCACCCGCGCCGCAGACAGCATCGGAAGGATTTTTGGAAGCGCGCTCCAGCCCTGGATGGGCAGGTCGGTGGCGATCATGCCAAAGCGCGGATCGGGCGCCAGTGGCGCGTTTCGATCAGGCAGCAGAATGAAGTCGAGCAGATCGTCGTCCATCTGCTTGCCCTGGCTCGTCAGGGCAAGCGATGCTTCATACCAGCCCGGCGGAAGTTGCGGCAGCCAGAGTGTAACCTTCTTCTGGCCCGGCCCGGCGGTCTGCGCGCTACTCATTTCTAGGGAGCCATTGCGCTGAAAAACCTGCTCGCCTTTGGCATTGATGATCGCAAGACGGGCCGCCAGATCGTCGGTGAATCGATCGCTCACCAGGATCTGCATCGAGGCCGGCTCGCCTAGCTGAAAGATGTTGCCCGGATGATCGGTGCTCAGCAACACCTGCGGCACCTGCGATACAGCGATGTCGTCGAACCAGGCGCTCCCGCGAATGTCCTGGGTGAAGAGCGATCGGTCGCCGAGCGTGTGCGGCGCGTATTGCGTCGGCTGAAGCAATTCAAGCTCAAGTACGAGCCAGGCGTCCTCAGGTTGATCGGCAGTCAGCTCCAGATCGAGCTTTTGCCAATTGGGATTGTCCTGCCGGGCCGAGTAGAGAGTCGAATGGCAAATCGATGAAGGGAAGGGGTGTCCATCGATATCCGTGAAATAGGCGGTAATGCGCGCTCGTGCGTTGGGCAGAACGGTCGTATGGCAATAGCCTTCGACCCGGTAGTGAGCCCCCTGGCGGACAGGGATTTGCCCGGAGCCATAGCGATAAACCAGGCTGCCGCCGTTGAGGTCGAAACGGAAGCTATATTTGCCGGTGTGCGCGCGATCCGAGCTGAGATGGCCGTTCACATAGTGGGGAAGGCCAGGCCCCTCAACCTTCACCCAGTGCATCGGCAGGTCTTCGTCATTTCCAAGGCGACGCTCCTCGAAATCGAAGCTGCGAACCAGCCGACTGACCTGCGGCGGGGCGGCGCGCGTCATCGCGGCTCCGAGCAACAGGAAGAGAATGGCCAGCGGGCGCTTCATGGTCCGATAACTCTTATCGGCCGGGCGGGATGTATTTCTCGATATAGCATGGCCTTGAAATGAAAAATCCCCGCTTGCAGCCGCAACAGGCTGGCAAGCGGGGAATGTTTCATTCAGATTTGAGGCAGCGGCTTACCGCCAATGCCCGGATACCCAGACCCAGCGATGGCGGGGGCCGCGAGCCCAGTGGCCTCGTTCCCATACGGCTCCGCGATAGGGGGCAACCGCGATTACTTCCACCCGATCAGGCGGCGGCGGGTCCTCTTCCACAATCACTTCCCGCTCGACCGGGCCGGAATAATGCTCGACATATACATCGCGCTCAACTACGCGTGGACGAGGAGCCGGCTCAATGGTGCAGCCGCCGATCCAGACGATGCTGCAGAGCAGCGCCAACGACAGAAGACGACGATTCATCAATACTCCTCGCTTTTCTTAATGAACTGGCTTGCATGAATATCGGCAGGTCCGAATCTGCACTTGGATCGGGCAGCGCGAAGCGAGATTATCGGGCGTGGATCTCCGCACAGTCGCGCGCAAAAAAGAACCTCACGCATCAGCCATTGCTTTTGCGGGAGGTTTGTAGATTCACGTTTCGATCAAAGCGCCTGCTTCAATCAGCCGGCTCTCGGATCGGCAGGCTTCGCGTACGAAGCACGCCTTCCTCAAGAACGCTGCGGATTTTCGCCAGCGCCTTGTTCTGAATCTGTCGGACGCGCTCTTTGGTCACGCCGATGATCCGACCGACTTCCTCAAGCGTCAGAGGATGCTCCTCTTCCTGTTCCCAGTTGAAGCGACGGCGAATGACCGTCTGCTCAACATGAGACAGGTCGGCAAGGTTTTCCTTGACGATCGCCTTGAGCTCGTCGATGCAATCTTCCTCGACGGCATCCCGCCGACGATCCTGCCAGTCGCTCTTTTCCATATCCGGCTCAAACTCAACCGGGAACCGGCTCTTGTGCCGGCTGGACTTGAGCGCCGTTCGGCTGAAGGCCTTCAGGATCGCCCGGCAGGCGTACGTCGAGAACTTGAAGCCACGATCCACGTTGAACTTGTCCACGGCGCGGATCAGGGCCATATTGCCTTCGCTGACGATTTCAGCGAAGTCAACATCGCCAAGGCGCGTGCGCTTGGCCATCGCCAGCACCAACGCGAGGTTGGTGCGGACGAGATATTCGCGGAAGTGCTCGAAGCGGCGGTGCCATTCGATCACTTCATCGGCGCGCTTGCGCGTCAGGCCGTTTTTCTTAATCAGGCGCTGAAGCCTGCACAGCCTCATCTTCGAATAGTTGAACCGAAGGAACATGATCCGCTCTTCGGCGGCGGTCATCAGTTGCGGCGCGCCCTGCATCGACTGATCCAGGGCCTCATCGCGCGTGGGCTGATACCAGCTCGTCGTCGGGAGCTCAGGCTCCTTCTCGAAATCGAACAGATCCGTCTCGATGTTTTTGCGGCGAAAGATCGAACTGTCCATGAAAGCGTAAGACTCTTTCAGGACCTCGTCGACTTTCTGTCGCATCCACCGAGGGATCGTCGCACCCTTCACGCTGGTCACTGCTACGGCCATCGTTGGCCTCTCTTTCTGACTCCGGAATGATTTCCGATCATCCGGACGGGACATTGTACATCGTCCTAATACTTCCTGCATTAATACGAATCAAGCGCAATTGAGTTCATTGCGCAACTCCACACTGGTAATACCTTTAGATTCGACACGCCGGAGGCCGCCAAGATAGCGGCAACTGGACATTTTTTGCATCGGCGGCAAGGCGGGAGCCGACGCATCACTTCCCGGCGCCCCAACTGGCATCCGTCACTTCAATGTCACCACCGTTTGAAATCTTGCCGGCAAGAACGATACCATTTGCGCGCGGCATTCCCTTTCCCTACACCATAGGGCGGAGACCGTTGAATGGCAAGTCTTTATTTTGGCGGTAGTTTCAACCCAATTCACCACGGCCACCTCATTTGCAGCCGGGCCGCGGCCGAGGCAATCGGTGCCGAAAATGTGGTCCTGATCCCCAGCGCGCAGCCGCCACATAAGGCAAATGCTGCCAGCATGGCATCCGCCAATGACCGGCTGAGGATGTGCCAGCTTGCGACGGCAGATGATGCGTTTTTCAAGGTTGATTCATTGGAGCTGGAACGGGCCGGCCCAAGCTATACCTTCGACACCGCCCGAATACTCAGGAAAACCGACGGTCAGAAGATCCGCTGGCTGGTTGGAGCGGACATGCTCCTTGACCTGCCAAACTGGCACCGAGCAGAAGACCTGCTTGACGTGATCGAGTTTGTGGCCATGGCCCGGCCCGGATGGAATATGGACTGGAGCCTCATGCCCGCTCGATTCCAAAAGCTTCGCGACAATCTGGTCACGACTCCGGCGATTGGAATCACTAGCACCGAGATAAGGCTCCGCGTATCCCAGAAGAGATCGATCCACTACCTGACTCCGCAATCTGTGGCGGGATACATCGAACAGCAGCGACTCTATCAATCGGCCTCCGCACCCTGATGTTCTGTTCGCGCACGCATTCACATCGCTCCGTCGGCTCTCTTTACCTTTTCCTGCCATCCATTTACCGTTTCGGCCGATGGGCTTTTTCGACTTGGCATACGCAGCGGGATTAGGGATCTCCGCGCCTTATTGGTTGCTCAAACCATCGGCAAGGCGAAAGGTCTTCGGCGCGCTTCGCGATAGAATGGGGAACGGGCGCGGCAGGCAGACCAGTCATCTCGCGGTGATGATCCATGCTGTCAGCGTCGGCGAACTGAACGCGACATCGGCTCTCGTTAGCATGCTGGCCGAGAATCGGCCCGATCTTCGTTTTGTCATCAGCACGACCACAAAAACCGGCTGGGAGCGATCGAAAGAGCTCTACGGGCAGGATGAAAGGGTGAGCCTGATCCGGTATCCGCTCGATTTTTCCTGGGCGGTGAAGCGCGTGCTCGATGCCCAGCGGCCGAGTGCAGTCATCCTGATGGAGCTGGAGGTTTGGCCGAACTTCACCAGCGCCTGCGCGGCTCAGGAAATCCCAATCATTCTGGCCAATGGAAGGTTGACTGCGAAGAGCTATCGCAACTATCGGCTTGCCGCGCCTATCACCAGTGGCATGTTCTCCCGGCTTTCGCTGGTCTGCGCACAGGAGCAGGTATATGCCGACCGATTTATCCATGCCGGCGTTCCACATGATCGTGTGCGCGTGACCGGCACGATGAAATTTGACACGGCACAGATTGCGACGCGTATCGCGGCGGCAAGCGAAATTGCGACGAGCGTTGGGCTCAAACCCGGCAGCGAAAAGATCATCGTTTGCGGTTCGACCGGGCCTGAAGAAGAGAAAATCGTTCTCGATGCCTATGCGGAATTGCTTCGCGCGAATCCGGGACTGAGGCTTGTTCTCGTTCCGCGAAAGCCGGAACGATTCGACGAAGTGGCGGAGCTCATTACCTCGCGCGGCTACCAGGCCATTCGCAGATCGAAGGCTCGGAATGGTGCTGCGACTGCTGGCCCTGCTGAAGTTGGCACTCCCGCAATCATTCTCGGCGATACGATGGGAGAACTTCGGGCATTTTACAGCCTCGCCGATGTCGTTTTCGTCGGCCGCACGCTGGTCGATCTTGGCGCCAGCCAGCATGGCAGCGACATGATCGAGCCGGCGGCGCTGGGCAAGCCAGTCATCGTCGGCCCCTATACCGGTAACTTTACGGAAGTCATGAATCGCTTCCGCGAAGCCGGCGCGATAATTGAAATCCGGCCGGATGCGCAAGCCCCGTCTTCGAAGGCATTGCAGGAGGCGATTGGACAGCTTCTCGCATCTCCTTCGCGCAGGAATGAGCTCGGTCAGAAGGCTCAGGAAGTGGTTCGCGCCAATCAAGGTGCGACCGCTAGAAATGTCGAGGCCATTCTTGGGTTTCTCCCCGCCCCTCAACGAACCAACAGCTCAAAGTAGCCCCGCAATCGATCAAATCATCGATCGTGAGACGTATCAATTGGTTTCTCGATGCAGATCGTCCCATCGCCGCGCAGATATTCGAAATTAGCTCTTACGACTCCGCCCAGGCCTTCCACAAATCGCAGAACGTGGTCTGCGTGATGCCAAGTCAGGTACTCCCTGCCCGCCAGAAAAGGCGAGCAAAGGAAGTTGAACACCAGCGCCTCAGCAGCGGCGTCATACGCGCGCTTGAGCGTCGCATAGAAGGTTGTCGTGTCGAGCGTGTTGAGCGAGCCACTGAACATCACAATGTCGGCTCCAACAAACATCCGCGCCGGTTCGCGGACAAAATCCGCGGCAATGATTCGCGCTGGCAGGCGGTCCTTTACCTTTTCAATCTTCGCGCGTGCCGATTCGGCGAGGCATTCAACCGCTTCAATGCCCGTGTAGTCGGCCGGCTCAATTCGGTGATCGAGCAGATGAAGCACGTAATCGGCTCGGCCGCAGCCGACATCCAGCACTGACTTTCCCGATGGATCGTACGCACTACGTAGGGCTTCGAATCGAAACCGTTGTGTCTTCGGGCTCGCCCACAACAGCGCGCCAAACCCCGCGCCAAAACGCTTGGCGGCATCGAGGTAGGGCAGAAGATAAGGCTCGGCCTGGGCGCTCATGGGAAAAAACTACGATCCATGATCCGTCGCCGATGGAGCGGTCGTGAGATCCTGATAATCCTTTTCCAACTGATCGATCGTCCGCTGGACGCGATCCGATTCCTCGATCAAACGCTGCTGTTCCTTTCGCAATGCCGCGATGACCTGCGCATGCGCGGCAGCCGCTTCGCGAAGTGTGGTTGTATTGGCTCCCACTTTTTCCTGCCAATATTTTCGAAGAGCCGCGATTTTGTTTTCGTCGATGCTGGCGATCGGGCCGGTCGGCAAATTGTCCGCACTTGCGGACGGATGCGAAGAAGTTGCAGGCTGCGTGGTCGCGGGCTTCTGATCGTGAGCCGCATCCACCTGTCCGGCCGGCTCGATCACCATCCACACCTTCGTGCCGACTTTCGGCATCAGATCAGCATTGCGTTCCCACTCCAGCGTTTCATTGGCGCTGCTGGCAAATTCCGGGATATCGATCAGCGTGAGATCGAAATTCACGATGCTCATCACATAGCCCGTCACGTCGGCCGCAAATTTGCCATCCGGCATGACGCGCGACCCGGTGAAAACCCAACTGAATGCTTTCGGCTCCTTCTTACTCTTGAGGTCCCGCAGCCAGCGAAACGCCGGATACGAAACCATCTTCCCGTCCTTCTCGAATTCCACGCTCACATGCAGCGGCGGCCCCGTGGGCGGATACCACTTTTTCTGCTGTTGATCGTACGAAATGGGCTTCCCCGGCTTCAGGCCAATCGCCAGCAGGGCGGTGAAGATGTGAGACGGCTTGGCATCCGTGCGCAACACCGATTCATGCTCATTGGTCCCGCGTACGCAGCAGTAGAACTCGAGCGGTGCATTCACCCCCAGCGCCTCGCATTCCACGCGCACTTGCCGCTTGGCGGGAATGAAATCGACATGCGGCAGATGGCCGACTTTGTCGCCCGAGGCATCAGCCGGCGCCTGCGCTTGCAATTGCAGCGGAGACGCAACAAAGCAGATGATCGCAAAAAGGGAAATCGCAATACGCGGCATGGTGGACCTCCGGAGGCAACTCCAGAGTCTATCCATGCTTACCGCGGCTCGCCACCGCGTTTGCGACAGGCGCGATGTTCTCAGGCTCGGGCCGAATCCTCTTCCTCGTCGGCCGGCCCCAGCGCAGGCTGGATTCGATTGAAATAGAGTGACCCTTCGAACCAACCCGGCGCCGCCTCCCGGCAGCGCAGAAGTGTGCAAGGAATGCTCAGCACATTGCCATCGGGCGCTTCCAGTTCCAGCACGCCGCCGTATCCCAGCGGCAGCCGATGGGCGGTGATGAAGCCAAGGCCCTTCTCGTTCGCATCGCGTGTATAGATCTGCCAGGGCGGCGTGCCTGGTGCATCGCTGAACAGGCGAAGCGACGCTTCGGTGCGATAGGGATCCCGGCAGACGCCGCGCCGCTCGGGGCGCGAGAATTCGCCGGTTTCGATTGCCGAGAGGATCATTTCCACCTGCGGCGGAAATTTGGCCATGGGCCTTGCGGCCGCCTTGGCGATGCTGGTGCTGTTGGACGTCGATGCCACCATTTCCAAGTCCTCTCCATCTATCCCATAGCCAATCGCAACAAACGTTGCGGGACTGACGTTTTTGCCGCCACGGATGAATCGGGCGGCCGCAGATGGACCGTACGATACATTTTGACGCGCGAGCAAACCGGCGCTGCAAAATCGCAAGGCCCCATAATGAGGATCGGCAAATAGCTCGCGCAGCGTTAGCGCCCGTGCTCTCAGGAACCGAGCCACGGGCGAAGGAGCTCCATCGGCTGGAAAGGAATTCTTTTCAACCGGGCAAGCGTGCGAATCCGCTGCCTGACCCGTTACAATCGTGCCAGCCGTGACTTCCGTTCACCTTGAACATCTTCGCAAGCAGTTTGGCCAGACCGTGGCGCTGGACGATATCAATCTCGAGATCGCGGCCGGCGAGCTGTTTTTTCTGCTGGGGCCCAGCGGCTGCGGCAAGACGACGCTGCTCCGCATCATTGCGGGGCTGCTACATCCGACCAGCGGGCGGATTCTTTTTAACGATCGCGACGTGACGCAGCTTGGCACAGAGAAGCGCAATGCGGTGATGTGCTTTCAGAGCTATGCCCTGTGGCCGCATATGAGCGTGCGGGAAAATATTCGTTTTGGCCTGCGCGTGCGAAAGATGCCTGCCGATCAGCAGCAGAAGCAGATCGATTCGGTGCTGGGGTTGGTGCAGATGAAGCAGTATGCCGACCGTCGGCCCAATGAGCTGTCGGGCGGGCAACAGCAGCGCGTGGCTCTGGCGCGGGCGCTGGCGGTGAACCCGTCTTGTCTGCTGTTGGATGAGCCGTTGAGTAATCTGGATGCGAAGCTGCGCCTGGAGATGCGCAGTGAGATTCGGCGGATCTGCAAATCGGCGGGCTACACCACGATTTATGTCACGCACGATCAGAAGGAAGCGCTCAGCGTGGCCGACCGAATCGCGCTGCTGAAGGACGGTCGTCTGGTGCAAGTCGGAACGCCCGCTGATCTCTATCATCACCCGGCCAACAGCTTCGTCGCCGATTTCATCGGGCAAACGAACCTGATTAGCGGCACGGTGGTGGGGCGGCAGGGGGATCTGCTACAGATCGAAACGCCCGCGGGAATGATCCATGCAAAGGGAACTTCCCCCGGCGGCGAACGCGTCGTAATCAGCATTAGGCCGGAACAGATTCACCTGTCGCGAAATGGCGAAGTTAAGGCGACGGGGCAGCAACCGGGATCAAACATTCTCCGAGGCAAGCTCGATCAGACTACTTTTCTGGGCGAATCGAGCGAGCACGTCGTTTCGATCAATGGACAGCGGCTCAAGGCCATCAGTTCGCCTCCCATGATGGAGTCAACGGGCGAAGTTGGGCTTCAATTCAGCGCCGCGGACGTGATGGTCCTGCCGGAATGATTTGGCCACGCGTTTATTGCGATGCGATATATCCCCATCATTCTCTTCATCCTGGTCCTGACTGGACCGCTGCTGATCTGGCATCGGCTGACGCGCGCGATGAATCCGCAGCAGCACGAAAATGCCGAGCGGCTGGTCGTGGTGACGCCGCACAATGACGATATTCGGCGAGAGTTTGGCCGGGCATTTGATCAATGGCATCAACAGAAGTATGGAACGTCCGTTGTAATTGATTGGCGTGTGCCCGGCGGGTCAACCGACATCCGCCGAATGCTCGAAGCGGCTTATCAGCCGTATCGGGTCAATGGAAAGCTGCTGCCGGACACCAATGTGGGTTTGGATGTGATCTTCGGCGGCGGGGATTTTTTCTTCGATGTCGAGCTCAAGCCGCTGGGCGTTCTGGAGCCCATGCACATCGACCCGGCTCTTCTAAAAGCCGCTTTTCCCGATCCGACGTTGGCGGGCGTGAAGCTCTATGACTTGACCAAATCGCCGGATGGTCGCCCAACGCCAAGCTGGGTCGGCGTCTGCCTGAGCAGCTTTGGCATCGTCTATAACCCCGATGTTTATCATTCGATTGGTCTGCCGCTGCCGTCGCCGGAGCACGGCTGGCATGACCTGACCGACTCGCGATTGGCGGGTTTGCTCGCTTTGGCCGATCCCGCGCACAGCGGGTCGGCTGCCGTCGCATATCAGATGGTCATCCAGCGGAACATGGCCGATGCCGAGGCGGCATTGTTCAAAGCCAATCCGCAGCTTGCGCATTTATCTCGCGCGCAGCAGGGAACGAATGCAGAATATCAGGCCGCGATCGCGCAGGGATGGAAGCGCGGCATGTCCGATCTGCTGAAGATTGCCGCCAACGCACGGTATTTCGTCGATTCCTCGACCATCGTTCCAAATGACGTTGCCCGCGGCGAAGCCGCCGCCGGCATCGCAATCGACTTTTACGCGCGGGTGACGGAAGAAACGGTCGGATCGAACCGCGCCCGATTTTTCGCGCCGGTCGGAGCGACTGCAATCACGCCCGATCCGGTTGCCATTCTTCACGGCACGCATGGCCGGCATCTGGAGCTGGCCCAGCATTTCGTTGAATTTCTTCTTTCCGTGCCCGGCCAACGGCTCTGGGAGCTCAAAGTTGGCCAGCCCGGCGGCCCGATCGAACGCGCCCTCCGCCGACCGCCCATACGGCAAGATGTCTACAACGACCGCACCGGCTGGTCGGACCAGGATGTCAATCCATTCCAAACCGCAAATGGTTTTAATCAGCGCAACGACTGGATGGCTCTCTTCACCGATTCCCGCCCCATCTGGGTCGCCGCCTGGATCGATTCCCGCGACGCGCTGAAGCGCGCCTATGCGACGATCCTTCGCGTTCCCGATTACAACCGCCGACAAGCTTTGATCGATGCGCTGGCCGATCTGCCCATCAACATGAGTGACGTCCAAGCCCTGCGCCGCGAAAGGATTTCGATACAAACCTCCAATGGCGACCTCGATGCCTGGCGCGCTCACCAGCAGCTTCAATGGGCCGCGCGCTTTCGCGCTCATTATGCGGATTTGGAAAGGCGGGCCCGCGATGAATGAGAACCGCTCAGATTCCGCTGCCAATGAAAATAGGATGCCGCCCATGCGACAATTTCGCGCGGTGGCCTATCAGCTCAAGGAGATCGAGGAGCAATTGCGCGTGGCGAAGCTGGAGTCGTCGGCCGATGACCTGGCTCGGGCGGCGGCGCTGTTTGGACCGGCGCCGGTGCAGGATTTTCTCGATGAGAGCCGGCTGGTGCTGGTCAACCTGTTGTTGGGCGAGCGAAGCTTGTCGCCCGCGTTGATGGATGCGTCGCTGGATGTAATCGCGATGATCGACAAGGCTATGCAGGAGATGGGCGAGGCATGACGACCGCGACGATCAGCACATCAGCGCGGCTCGCGTTCCGATTGAAGCGCCGAGACGAAGCGCGCCCGGAGCCATTCCACATTGTTCTTACAGTGTTGCTTTACCTGTTCTTTGGCGTCTTTCTTCTTTGGCCGATCGTTCAGATCGTGAAGACGGGATTCATGGATCGAGCCGGTCATTTCACGCTTACCTATGTTCAACTGATTCTGCGCGACCCGGTTCTGCTTCGCGGATTGTTCAATGCCGCGGAGGTGGCGGTGCTGGTGACGGCAGCGACGCTCATAATTTCGCTGCCACTGGCAATTCTCGGAGTACGCTATGAATTTCCTGGCCGTTCGCTCTTGAGCGGGCTGCTGTTGGTGCCGTTGATTTTGCCGCCGTTTGTTGGAGCGATTGGCGTGCAGATGGTGCTGGGGCGATATGGGCCGTTGACACAGCTTCTGCACGCGGGGGGAGGTGGGATCGACTGGCTTGGCCGCGCGCCGCTGGCGGGAATCGTCATCGTTGAAGCTCTGGGCCTTTATCCAATCATGCTGCTCAATCTGCAAGCGGCGCTGGCTAACATCGATCCCGCGATGCAGCAGGCGGCAGCCAATCTCGGAGCGGGGCGATGGACGGTGTTTCGAAAAATTACATTGCCGCTCGTGCGGCCCGGCCTATTTGCCGGCTGCACGCTCGTCCTGATCTGGAGCTTCACGGAGCTGGGCACGCCGCTCATTTTTGATTTCAACACGATCACGCCGGTGCAGGTGTTTCATCAGATCACCGATGTGGCGTCGAATCCGCTGCCGTATGCGCTGGTGGTCGTGATGCTGGTCGCGTCGGCGGTGCTGTACGTCATCGGAAAAGTTGTGCTGGGAAAGCCGTTTGATTCTGGAACGACCAAGGCATCGATAGCAAGCAGCGCCACGAAATTGAAAGGCTGGCGCGGCTGGCTTGTCACATTGGCATTCCTCTTTGTCTTTCTGCTGGCGGTTATCCCGCATGTCTCGGTCATCGTCACCAGCTTCAGCGCGACCGGGGCTTGGTACCGCTCGATTCTGCCGACGCATTGGACGATCGAGCATTATCGCAACGCCCTGATCGACAACATGGCGATGCGCAGCGTGCTCAATTCGATCGGCTATGCCGCGGGCGCGACGGTGCTGGCGGTATTGGCCGGTTTCGCGGCGGCAATCGTCGTCGTGCGCAGCACGGTGCCGGGCCGGCAGCTACTCGATTCGCTTTCGATGCTGCCGCTGGCGGTACCGGGACTGGTGCTGGCGTTTGGATATTTGTCGATCAGCATCTGGCTGCGGGAAAGGTTGGGGGCGCGGACGCCGCGGTTTCTGGATGTCCAGGAGTTTCCGGTGGTGATGCTGATCCTGGCTTATGCCGCGCGACGATTGCCTTATGTGGTGCGCAGTGCGGTTGCCGGACTTCAGCAGACGCCGCGCGATCTGGAACTGGCGGCGGCGAATCTTGGCGCATCGAAATCGACTGTTCTCGCGCGCATCACCGGGCCACTCATCATGGCGAATCTCGTGGCGGGGGCGCTGCTGGCCTTTGCTTTTGCGATGGTCGAAGTCAGCGATTCAATCATCCTTGCCCAGCGGACCGATTACTTCCCCATCACCAAGGCGATTCTCGATTTCACGCAGCGGTTGGGTGATGGGCTGTATGTCGCAAGCGCCTTGGGCGTGTGGGCCATGGTGTTGCTGGCCCTCACGATCTGGATCGCCAATTCGCTGCTTGGACGAAAACTGGGAGCCGTGTTCCGCATCTGATATTTCCAGGCCATAGGACCGGCGGCCCCAGCCGGGTAAGATGAAGCATGATGATGCAACGCAAGAAGATGCTGCAAGGCGGCTTGGGATCAGTTGCGGTTGTGGGAGCAGCGACGCTGATTGGCTGCGCAACTCAGCCGCCACCCACGCTGCCGTCGTCGGCTTTCACCACTCATCGCCCGCTGGGGGAGTACGGCGCGGAAAAACCTGTCGATCGCACCGGGCCGCAATATGAGGATCGCAACGAGCCAGCACCGCTCGCGCCGCAGAGACAGGCGGTTTCGACAGCGGTGCAGAACGCGATGCCCGCGCCGATCATGCCGCCCACGCAAACGACACAACCTGCGGTTGCGGAGGCAACACCGGTCACTCGCCCCGCGACCTCGCCCGGCACGACCTCGCCCGGCACCGGTATCAGCACTTCGCAATACCAGATCGTCGGCACCGTCGTCACCAACGTAAATGGCAAACCTATTTTTGCCGACAAGATTCTATCGCGGATCGAGCCGGCCCTGGCTGCCGCCGCCCGGCTGTCACCCAGCGTGGAAGCCTTCCAGTCGCAAGCTGCCAAAGAGGCGCACGATGAGCTGGCGAACGAGATCAACGATGAGCTCGAGTTCGCCGCCGCCGAGCGTTCGCTTCCCAAGGCCGATCAGGACTATGCGGCCCGAATCACCGCCGAGTGGGTGAACGTGCAGGTGCGCCAGGCCGGCGGCTCCGAAGCGGTCGCCCGCCAGAAATGGGCGCAGCAGGGCGTCAATTTTGAAGAGATCAAGCGCCAGCAATACCGGGAAAATCTCGTCAGGATTTACTACACGAAGCGAATTTATCCTCTTATTCACGTGACTGCCGACGACATGCGCCGCTATTACGAGCAGAACATCCGGCAATATGCGGTCGCGGCTGCCGTGAAGTTTCGTGTAATCAAGATTGATGCTTCAGCCAGGGGTCACGCCCAAGCCGTCGAATTGGCCAAAAGCATCTACGACAGCGCCAGGCGCGGTACTGACTTCGCGGAGCTTGCCGCCAAGGATAATGACGATCCGATTCTCAAAAGCACGCGCGGCTCTGTGGGCATCGACGGATGGATGGAGAAGGGGGCGTATGCGCAGGAAGACGTCGAGCGCGAGGTCTGGAAGCTGAAGCCGGGGCAGGTGACCGATCCGATCGATCAGGGGAATGCAATTTATATTGCGAAGCTGGAAGAACTCCGAACCGGCAAGGCTCAGCCCTTTGACGATATCGATCTTCAGGAAAAGATCTATGAGCTTCTGCGACGCCAGCAATTTAATGAGCTGCGCCAGCAGTATCTGCGGGACCTGATGACCAAATCGGTGATCAATCCCGATCCGCCGGACATGGCTCCGCTGATGGACATGATCATGCAGAAATACCCGCACTGGGCCCGGCAGCCATCATGATCCACCCGATTGGCAAAACTTGAAAAACCGCTTTGGCAGGCTATCCTTCCCTCACTTGATCGACCGCGCCGAAGTAGCTCAACGGTAGAGCACCGCTTTCGTAAAGCGGGGGTTAAGGGTTCAAATCCCTTCTTCGGCTTTTCCCCAACTCCTCCATACTAAGAGCGCCTCTTCATTTCTCGGGAGCGAGCCAGATCACCGCGCCGCCGGTGGAGTCGAGCTTGAGTTTCAAAGTGTCGCCGGCTGATACGCGCTGGGTGCGTTCAACGGTGCGATGGTTTGTCTTCCAGTTTGGATCGTCGCTTTCGATGTGCGCGCGGTAGCTGCCTTTTCCAAGGAAGCGCAATGAGACATCTAACGTCCGCCCATTCCCGGCGTTCATCGCGCCGACATACCAATCGTTACCGCTTCGACGAGCCATGATGATGTAGTCTCCAACCGCACCGGCGAGGCAGCGGGTTTCATCCCAGTTGGCGGGGATTTGCGCGAGCATCGGAAGGGCGGGGTGGCCTCGATAGGCGGACGGATAATCGGCAACCATCGGCAGATGATTCTCAAAGACGACATAGGTGGCCAGCATGAAGCCGGGGGAGCCCATCACGAGCGGCGCGGTGTTGCGGGGCTTGAATTGATCGACTGGCACGCCGCGAAAGCTTCCCTGATGAAAATCCATGGGGCCGGCGAGCATGCGGGTGAAGACCACGGTCAACTGATGTTCGGGCGGGCAGCCGAGTGGATCCCATTTATCGTATTCGAGATTCAGCACGCTTTCGCTGGTCAGCAGATTGGGATAGGTGCGTTCCAGGCCCGTGGGTTTGAAGACGCCATGGAACGATACGGTCAGATGATTGGCGGCGGCTTTCTCCACGACCTCTCGGAGGAAATTGACCATTTCCTGGTCGTCGCGGTTCATAAAGTCGAGCATGACGCCTTCGATGCCCCATTGGTGATAGAGCGGAAAGACCTGGTCGATCTTGCCCTTCACATCTTCCCAATGGAGCCACAAGCGCAGCTTCACGCCTTTGCTTTTCCCGTAGGCAATGACTTCCGGCAGGTCGATCTCCGGCACTGCCTTGGTGATGTCGGCGGGCGTATGGGGACCAATCTGGCAGCCATACCATCCGATGTTTTTGTAGCCGTCGAGGCTGTGATAGGGGATGTGAGCCTCGGCACAGAAGTCGATGTAATACTTCATCGTGGCGGTGTTCTGGCCGGGCTTGAAAGGCACGTTTTCCAGGTAGTAATCGTTCCACCAGGGAAAAGTCGTCTTTCCCGGATGGATCCAGGAAGTATCGGAAAGGGCGCAGGGCTCACTCAAGTTGAACACGATGTCGCTGCCGAGCAGGGAGCCGGGCGTGTCGCCAAGAAGCAGCACCCGCCAGGGCGTATCGTGCGGCAGCGCCGCCCGCACCGCGATCTTCGGATTGTCTGGCAAAGGCGAAAGGCGACTGATCAGCGATCCGGGCCGCTTAGTGTCAGTGGCCAGATACATTCCCGCATAATCGGTCAGATTGGCTTCGGTGATGCCGACCCAACCTGCGCCGGGACAATCGATCAATGTCGGCAGGCCAATGAGCCAATTGCTGGGAATATGGTTTACCTGCTTCTTCTGGTATCGCCCTTCAAATGAGGTCGTGAAGCTGTTGAGCGGCAGGCAGTATGCAACCGCACTAGTTGGCAGCGAAAACTCAGATTGCTCGGCCGATAGCGAAAGATTCTTCCAACCTGCCTGGCTGGGAAAGCGATAGCGAAATGCCGCGCCATCGTCATAGGCGCGGAATTCTAGCGTCCATTGCTTTGACGAAGCGCGATCGCGCAGCGTCACGATGCCTTCTGTGCAGGAATCGACGATCTGGCTGTGTTTTCCGACTGCAACGGTGTACTGCGTATGATGCGACTGCACCTTCGTCGATTCGATGGCGCTTGGGCCGCCAATCGATGATCCATCTTCAAATGTGGCTCCGAGCCGCGAGTCCTGCAGAACGGGCCGGTCTTTGTAAAAGACTCGCCAGCAAGGCACTTCGGATTCATTTCCGACGTTCTTCAGAGACATCTCGATTCGCACCCTCCGATTGGGCGACTCGATACGAAATGGAGCCGTTTGCTGGGCGAGAGCGAAGTTGGCGAGAGTCAGCAGGGCGACGAAGGAAAAAGGAAATGTACGTGGGTTCATGGATTGAATCCGGATTGGAAGACGTGACGATACCCGCGCAGCCTGACAATGAAAACTGATTGCCCAATGGCTATGCCGGGTCATATCCCCGCCCGCCCCAGGGATGGCATCGCATAATTCTGCGGAAGGCTCTCCATCCGCCGCGAAATGGGCCGTATTTGTTGATGGCGTCGATCGCGTATTGGCTGCAACTGGGCTGGAATCGGCAGTGGCCGCCCATGAAATGGCCGAGCGTAGCGCGGTAAAGCAAGACGAACTGGATCAGCAGCCAACGCATGGATTCCCATTTCAGTGCCGATTATGACGCCGGTGGCGGCGATTTCACAGCGCCCGTTGCCTTCGTATGAAGCGCGACCATGAGCGATGAAAGCAATCGCTGGTAATCAGCCAGCATCAGAGGCTCGTGTGGCTTGACGACCACCACCCAATCGTAACCGGTCGGCAGATCATGCTGCAGATGCCTGAAGGCTTCGCGCAAGAGCCGTCGAATTCGGTTTCGCTTAGCTGCAACTCCCACGCGTCGCGAGACGCTCAATCCCAGCCGGCTGAAACCCAGGCCATTCGCTTTGGCATATACCACCAGCGGCCCGCGCGATTGCCGGAGTTGCACATCATAAACGGCCTTGTATTCCGCAGGCGTGCGGATGCGGCGAGTTCGCGGGAAGCCGAGCCGTTGGGGCATGCCTGAATCCTAGCATCATCTATCCCGAAATTTCTGTTGAAATTAGCGCCTTTGGTTCGATGGGAAGAGAGAAACTGAATCTGGGAGACCTATGGGAATTCATCAATGGAAGCTTGGGGCGGCAACTGCATCGATTCTGCTAGCGAGCCTTTCAACCATCAGCAGGGCCGCAACGACCGTCACAAGCGCTACGGTAACAGCCGACGCGACACAGATTGCCGCCGACGCCCAAACCGTCGCTACCGACCAGCAGCAAATCCAGACGGTGCTCCTCCCGGCTCGCAAAACGCTCTCAGAAGCTCAGAAGAAGTTCGACACCGATGCCGCTCCTTATCGCGCTCAGATCACGGCTCTCGAAGAGCAATGGAAGCAAACGCTCAAGGCGGATGCTGACGCCGTCGAATCGGCCCGCGCGACCAATGAGCCGCTCATTGCCGCGGCTGAGCAGAAGCATAAGGCCAATGCAGCCCGTCGCGACAAGGCTGCCACTGTTCAAAGCGAAACGGAATTGCGTGCCGCGCGCCAGAAGCGCGACGATGATGTGAAGACTGCCCAGGACAAGCACAAAGCCGACAGCGATCAGCGCGACCAGGCGATTACCGCCGTCAAAACCGCGATGGATACCGCGATGCAGCCCGATGCCGATGCGCTCAAGGCAGCGCAAGAGGCGGTGAACGTCGCCAGTATATGGGTCACCAAGCTCGATGCTGATCGTGCGGTACTGAAAGCCGATAGGGCGAAGTTGGAGGCCGACAAGCAGACGCTGGCGGCACAGCAGAAGTAAGAGCCCTCTTATGCGCCCTTACGTTGCGGGCCCCGCTGCTTTGATTCGATATCTGTCAATTCAACAATGTGCGCGATGGAAATGGTGCGCCACTGCAGCGCTGTCTCAAATCCCCGACTCTCCTTGCGGACTTCCGTTACGACAACTGCGCTGGTTTCGCCAATGATAATCATCCAGGGTTCGTTGACGTCGTAAACGGTGTTATTCACCATCCTGATCCGAAATGGCTTGAACGGATGATCGTGAAGCTTTGCCTGCAGGTCCAGATGGGTCATAGCTAATGATGTTATACACGCGCACTAGAACTGATCAACAAGGCCGATAATCCCTCAAACGCCCCGGTTATCAGCCATATTTCGGGTCAAATCCCTCCTTCAGGCAAACCCCTTCTAAACCGCGCCGCCCTGCGCGCCGATTCAGACAGCATCGCCTGATTCCTCCGCCGGGTGGCGGGAGACGGCGTCAAGTCGCTGAAGATTTCGGAGGACGCATGCGCACGCTTCAATCAATGTTGGCCCGCGTTTGGCGGGATGAGCAGGGTGGCGAGGTGCTGGAGTATGCACTGATCGTCGGTCTGATTGTGGTGGCGGCGATTGCCGCGATCACCTCGGTCGGGACCAAGGTCCTGGCCAAGTGGAACTCGCTCAACAGCAGCATGTAAGACGATCATCGCCAGTCGCGCAGGCGGCCGCAGGGGAGCGGAGTTCCCAGCGCAGACGCGGTGATCCTCTGCATAAAGAAAGCAACGACCGAGCATGATGCGAGGTCGTTGCTTTGTTTTTGCGCCCGGGTTTGAAGTTCACTCAGGTTTCGATCGCAGCCCGGTCTTCAGCGACGCCTGAATCGCCTCTGCATCGTATACACATCCGCCCCACGTTCCGCCGCTGGCATTCTGCAGAGCGGCCCAGAGGCGCGTGTCATCTGGAAGATCTGGATCGGGCGCCAAGTCGGGGCGCGGGACACGATGCTCGAGCATACGCGATCCCCACTGCACATCGTGGACGTCACTTCCATGACCGATCAGATCGAGAGTGCCGACCAATTGGTTGCGATCGATGACGATGCGAATTAAATCGCCATCGAGAAGCCTGCCAATCGGACCGCCCGCGAGCGCCTCAGGCCCGACATGGCCGATGCAGGCTCCGGTTGAAACGCCCGAAAAGCGGGCATCGGTGATAACGGCCACGTGTTTTCCAAATTCCAGATGCTTTAGCGCGCTGGTGATCTGATAAATCTCTTCCATGCCCGCGCCCATGGGGCCGCGACAAATCAGAACGATCACGTCGCCGGCTTTGATCTGTCCCTGCTTGATCGCCGCGATGACCGTGCGCTCGGTCGTGAAGACGCGCGCGGGTCCTGTCAGGCGGTAGACGCCGTCGGCATCGACAACGCTGGGATCGATCGCCGTGCTCTTGATGACCGAGCCGGCGGGGCACAGATTTCCCTTTGGGAAAGTTACCGTGCTTGTCAGGCCTTTTTTCCGCGCATTGGCCGGCGACATGATCACCGAATCGGGATCGACGCCATCGAGCGATTGAAGCAATTCGCGGAATCGCTTTCGCCGTTCGCTGTGCTCCCATGCCGACAAAACTTGTTCGACGCTCTGACCCGAAACAGTTACTGCCTGCAGGCGAAGCAATCCCGCATCGCGGAGATGGAGCATCACTTCCGGCACGCCTCCGGCCAGAAATACTCGCACCGTCGGATGGCCGACCGGCCCATTGGGCAGCGCATCCACCAGTCGCGGAACGGCTCGATTGATGGCGATCCAATCATCCACCGTCGGCCGGCGCAGACCGGCTGCGTGTGCGATGGCTGGGATGTGCAGCAGCAAATTGGTCGAGCCGCCCACGGCGGCATGGACCACCATCGCATTGTGGATTGCGTCGTCGGTGAGAATCTTTTCGAGCGTCAGTTGCCGGCCTTCCAGATTGACCAGAGCCGCCGCCGATCGCTCGGCCATGTCCAGCCAGACGGCTTGCCCCGATGGCGCCAGCGCGCTGTGCGGGAGTGACAATCCCATCGCCTCGCCGACCACCTGCGAAGTGGCCGCCGTTCCCATGAATTGGCAACCACCGCCCGCTGATCCGCAGGCTCGGCAGCCCAGCTCCGCCGCCTCCGAAAGCGACAAGCTTCCGTGGGCATAACGCGCACCGATCGTCTGCACCTTGCCGGCGTCTTCGCCGTCGGTTGGCGGGAGCGTCACGCCGCCGGGAATGAGAATGCAGGGCAGCTTCTTGCTCCCTGCTAGAGCCATCATCATCGCTGGCAAACCTTTGTCGCAGGTGGCTACGCCGATGACACCACTGCGCCTTGGCAGCGATCGAATCAGTCGCCGAAGCACCGTGGCGGCATCATTGCGATAGGGCAGGCTGTCCATCATCCCGCGCGTGCCCTGCGTTCGCCCATCGCACGGATCGGTGACAAAGCCGGCGAAGGGAATGCACTCCAGCGCATTGAGCTTTTGCGCTGCAGCCTGCATCAGCAGGCCGACTTCCCAATGGCCGGTGTGATAACCCAATGCGATGGGCGTGCCGTCGTCGGCGCGGAGCCCGCCGGAGGTGCTGAGGATGAGGAATTCTTTGCGCCCGAGTTTGCGCGGGTCCCAGCCCATGCCGGCATTCTGCGTGAGACCAAACAGATCGCCGCTGGCCCAGTTGCGAAGCATCTGGTCGGTGAGCGGAAGGGCACCTGATGGGCCGGTGCCATGCGTGCGAATGGAATAGATCGACGAGTCCGAGGAATCGAAGAGGGATTTCGAATCGCGTGGCGCTTCGCTGGTCTTTTGAGCGGACATGTGGGAAGTTTATCGGATTTTCGAACCCAGTGTGCATCCACCGCCGCGACCGTCATTTGCAAAGAGGAGATCCGCCCCATATCGCCGCACGGCTTGCCCACGTCGCTTGCGCCTTCGCGGCCCGGAGCGCTCCCGTTCGCGAAAGCGCAAGCGACTCCAGTAGCGGATTCGGCGGATGGATGTCAACAGGGTGTGGTGGGTGTGGTGCGCACCTTTGCAATCGAATTTGATCATCGGACGGTTATCCCCACCAAAAAAAGAAACTCCAATCGGGCGACTGGAGCTTCGAATAGCATTCTAATGGATCTTTATTCTTTTATGCAGGCTGGTGGCTCAGCGCTTCCTGCTCACATTGTTCCAGCGTCTTGAGCACTTCGACCATCGTGTCCGGTCGCTCTTCGGGATAGTAGCGCAGGCACCGCATCACGAAATCGGAAAGATCCAGCGTCACACCGGGATTCAAATCGCGCGGCGAAGGGAATTGCTGCTTCTTAACGATGTGCCGCTCGGTCTTCTCGACGGTGATGTATGTGGGAACGCGTCGGCCGGTCAGGCCCCAGTACATCGTCGCGCCGAAATTGTAGATATCGGTGCGATAATCGACCGGCTTGCACTTGACCTGCTCCGGTGCGATGTAGTCCGGCGTGCCCTGCACGCGCGGCTTCACGGTGCCAACCAGACAGGCTTGGCCAAAATCGAAGATCTTTAACGTATCATCGGTGCAGCGCAGCATGTTATGCGGCTTCACGTCGCAATGAATGATGCGCTGGTAATGCATCGCCGCCAGGGCAACCGCTGCCTGCCGCATGAGATTGAAAAACGAAGCCATGCTTGCCGGCGGTTTGTCATCGAGAGGCGTCCCGTCGATCAATTCGAGGATCAGGGCCGCTTCCGTCGGCTTGCTCAGCATCCGGCGATTGAGCTTCAGATCGACCACCCGCCTTAGAGCCGGATGCCGGAACATCTTGCCGACTTCGAATTCGTTGACCAGCTGCTCGATGTAGCGATCATGCTTTTCGGTTTGCCGAATTACATGCTTGAGGGCGTAAAGCTGATTGGAGGAATCGGTAACGACGTAAATCTTGCTGGCCGCTCCCTCGCCCAGCTTGGAAACGACGTCGTAGCCGAAAATCGACCGGGGCAGTGAAGCATCTTCAGGGGTGATCGGTCTATCCACAGATCTATCTCCCGCACGCGCCGGGCGCTTGGCGTCCCAGGAATCTACCAGACGAACGCTTGTTGTGCGAAGACTCATAACGTCAATACAGTAGCGTCCCGGTCATGAGAAGGTGATGAGAAGATACGCGAGTTTTCTCATCCGACGAAAAAAAGTTAACTTCCTGCAGGGCCATGTACTTCGAGCAACATCCATAAAGCGCCAAATGGTTGCAGAATTGGCCAGGGATTGCCTAAAAAACAGTCAATTCCCCAAGTACGGCTCATCCTCCATGGCCTGCAGATAAGCCAGGGCTTCTTTGACGCCGCAGACAGCGGCTCCACGCCGCCTGCCGGCACGATCGAGCTCTCTCAACAATAGTAAATCGTCGAAGTCGTCCGATTGTTGCAGCCGGATTCTCGCGCGGTGACCCAAAGTCCCCTCATTGTAGGCATGAGCATCCATGTGATGGGCGATTAAAAATCGGGTTCGATCAGTAATGGTGCCTTCCAACGCTTCCAAAGCGGCCATCACATGATCGGCTGGATCAATGGCTTTCCCCACGTCGTGTAGCAGTGCGGCAGCTAGAAACTCCTCATCCCACGGCCGCTGCTGGCGCGCCAGTTCGAAGACTTGCAGGCTGTGATACAGGGCATCGCCTTCGGGGTGGTATTGCGGGTTTTGCTTCACGCCTGCCAGCGGCTCCAGAAGCACCCGGTATCGCTCATATCGATCGACCGGCTCCTCAAGCTCGCGAACCCGCTCATCCAACTCGATGCCGGGATATTGCTGGCGCAGCAATTGTTCCAGCTCGGCCACGCTGGCGCGCTCGATCGCTTTGCCGGTGATGGAACTCTTGAAGGCGTAGTTGATCTTGTCCTGGTCGTAGAGAGTCAATTCAAAGTTGAAACGAGCCCGCACGTGAATGTGCGTGAAGATCCGCTCTTCGTTGAATTTGCGGATGCGTTTTCGCTCGACGTCGTAATGATACTGCTGCTCGTCGAGAACACTCGTCACCGAAGAAAGGTGATGGCTGAAGACATGGATGTCGATATCGGAGCCTTGCCGGACATGGCCGGTCAGGGTGCTTCCGATCAGCTTCGGTGAGAAGGCTGAGAGAAGTCGCATCATCGCCAGTGCTTCGAGTCGCATGGCTTTGAGATTCTCGTGGCGTTTTTCGCCTTCGTAGAGCTGGGCGAAGGCCTGTATCTGGTCGCGGATTTCGCGGTTTGAGGGGAGATCGCCGGGGTGGTAGCGATATTCGATTCCAAGCTGGCGTGCGGCTTTTCGCTTGGCGGTGAAGTATTCCGATTCCTGCCGTTCGTACATCAGACGCGCTGCCAGGAGCGCAATCTGCCTGCGGATTCGTGCATCAGCCATATCCTTTATCTCGCCGCGGTTTTCATGCCCAAATGTGCGGCGCTGGGCGGATCATGAAGGGGTCAGAAACGTTCCGATCACCCAATGATCATTGCAAATTTACGACAATTAAAACGGTTAGCCGCGACGCAGAGCGGAGCGCTTTCTGCGAGGGAAGAAAAGCGCTCCGCTGTCGCGTCGCGGCTAACCTTGGTTTACTGCAATTCCTTGACATTCAATACCGCTTGATGCGGTGGCGTTACTGCCCAATCTCGAGTCTCGCATACTTCTGCAGAGTCGCCTGCTTGTTCTTGAGATAGTCGGCGACTTTCCCTTTGAACACCTCGGCGTTGATGTAATCCTGATCCAGCAGCACGCGCTCGGCATAGAACGCATTGAGCTTGCCTTCGGCGATCTTCTCAGCCACCTGCTGCGGCTTGCCCGTCGCCTTGGCCTGCTCGACGGCAATCTCGCGTTCCTTCGCCACCACATCAGCCGGCAATTCGTTACGCGTCATCGCCAGCGGGCGGGCGGCGGCAATGTGCATGCCGACCTGGTTGACCACTTCAGTCCCAACCTTACCGCCGAAGGCCATCAGCACGGCAATCTTTCCCTTGCCGGCGGTGCTATAGAGATACGTCGCGACTTGTCCGCCTGCGGGCGCATCGAGCTTCATCACGCGGCCAATCTGAACGTTCTCGCCGGTCGTCTGGGCGACGGAGGTCAGGTCCGCCTTGATCTGTGCGTCTTCCTTCACATCGCCCGATGGATTGGAAAGCGCCTTCTGAACGGCAGTCTCCGCGATCTTGGCGACCACTTCGTTCTTGGCGGTGAAGTCGGTATTGCAGACGACTTCCAGCGCCACCGCATGCTGCTGATCGCTGCTGGCGGCAGCCGCGACGCGACCCTCATTGGCCGCGCGCTCGGTGATGGAAGTCTTGACGCCTTTCTTGCGCAGATTTTCGACGGCCTTATCGACTTCGCCGTTGGCTTCGACAAGGGCCTTCTTGCATTCCATCATTCCAAGACCAGTCTTGTTTCTCAATTCATTGACCTTTTGGGCGGTGATCTCTGCCATGTTCACTCCGTCTTGCGTTCTCGCGAATGGCCGGATTGTAGGAACTTGTTGGGATCCGTGCCGATTAAAAAAGGGCGAGGCAAGCCTCGCCCGTCGAATGTCATTGTACGGCTCTGTTTGAAAACTCCCCGCGCGGCGAGGCGCCGCGAATGAGGGCGAGCATGCGAGGCGCGACGACGAAGCGTATTGTGAAAAAATACGTTGAGGAGGAGCAACAAAGCAGGCTCGCCCTCAGACGCAAGCATCGCCCGTGCGGAGTTTTCAGACAGAGCCTGGTTCAAACTCAGGCGGGCTGACCAGCGGCAACGGGCTCGGCACCCTGCGGGGCCGGAGCCGCTTCAGGAGCCGCGCCACCTGCAGCGGCTTCTTCTGCCCGGAACTGCGAGCGGGTGCTGCGCCGCCGGGGCTGTGCCTCTTCGCCCTTCGTTTCCGGACGAGTCTGTTTGCCTTCGATCACTGCATCGGCCAGCTCATGCAGGATGATCTCGATGGCACGCATCGAATCATCGTTACAGGGAATCGGTAGATCGACCAGATCCGGATCGCTGTCGGTGTCGATCAGCGCGATCGTGGTAACGCCCAGCTTACGGGCTTCCTTCACCGCGATGTGCTCGCGGCGGGTGTCGATGATGACCATCACGCCGGGCATGCGCTCCATTCGGCGAATGCCTTCGAGATTCGTCTTGATCTTTTCCATTTCGCGCTGCAGCGCGGCTTTCATCTTCTTGGAATAGGTTTCGATCTGGCCAGTGTTCCAGAGCTTTTCCAGCTCTTCCAGGCGATTGAGCCGCTGACGGATGGTGCGGAAGTTGGTCAGCGTTCCACCCAGCCAGCGCTCGGAGACGTAGTGCATATTGCACCGGCGCGCCTCTTCTTCCATGGGGTGACGCGCTTGTCGCTTGGTGCCGACGAAGAGCACGTCCTTACCTTGGGCGACCGTCTGGTTGATCAGCCGACGGGCGCGGAGCAGGCCCTTGAGCGTTTCGCGGATATCGATGATGTGAATCATGTTCCGCTTGCCGTGGATGTAGGGCTCCATCTTCGGATTCCAACGGCTGACGCGGTGGCCAAAATGTACGCCGGCATCGACCAGCGCCTTAACGAGTTCTTCCTGAGACTGTGCCATACTCAAAAGGCTCCATCATGCATCGGCCGGCGAGAGTTTATCTCGAAGGGCCGTCAGCCCGTGCGAAACCGCCGGCCAAGACGCCGGTTACGAATGAGGCTTGAGTAACCAAAGAAGTTGTAAAACAAATGCCCGCCTCGATCCCAATTCCCAAAACGGGAAGACCGATGCGGGCGGCCCTTGGCAGGCCAAGACTCGTCACTGTACCCAAGCCCTTCATGGGATGCAAGCATAGAAACTACAAAGAGAAAAAACGGAGCGAACCACGCAAATTTCAGGCAGGAATTGCGCGAGATAAGCCGCGTCCATGCACCGAAATGAACCCTGAGCCCGGCTATTGCGCGTGCGTTTTGAAGGGCATCCGCTATATCCTGTTCTGCCGGTGCAAAGCCATTCGAAGGGGAAAGATGAAATTCATTAATATCGACCTTCGCTGCCCCAACTGCGGCTACAACCTGCGCGGCTTGCAGTCGGATCATCCCTGTCCCGAATGCGGCCTGAAGATTCTTGCCGACCTGGAGGAGCCAGGCCGGCGAAAAGTGGACCGACTCGATGAAGAACTCGATGAGCATCTCCAGGAGCAGGAGAACGCCGCGGCCCGCGAGCGAAGAATCAATGAGCTGTTGAGCTCATGGGAAGCGCGCGGCGTGCGATTCGATCAATTGCTGGATCGGATTGAGCAGATGCTCGAACGCGTCGAGCGCAATGAACATGCGTGAGCAGAAAACGCAAAATTGCTCGATGCAAATCATCGACTACAACGGCGTTGGTCGCTGGAGCCGGGATGAAATCCTCGGGCGATATGCAGCCTATGCGAGAGAAATCGGAATTGAGCCGCGCGACCTGTCGCCGGACGAAAGCACCGATACCAATAAAGGTCGGCGTTGGATTTATCCCGTGATGAACCGTGTGATCGACGGCATTGCCGGGGGTGATCCGGCATGCATCAGGCTCGGGATCGAATTTATCGAAGAAGACGCGAGGTTTACTTTCGGGAAAATATTGAAGGCTAATACGGCTCGCGCGCTGCGCCGAACATCGCTTTCAGAAGATCAGAAGGAGCGCATCCGCCAGCGAGTGTTCGCGATGTTGCAGACAGGCATTATTCTGCACGAATATCGCGAGTATGCGAAGCTCGTTCGCAAAATCGGCTTCAAACTTTCGGAAGTGCCGGATGTAGATCCCGCCAATTTTTATGCCTCGCGTTTCCATCACTATTTCGAGCAAGCCGCCAAGGAAGATCGGATCGGTGAAGGCATCGTATAATTCAGGCCAGCAGGTAATTGCCTGAAGACAGTGAGACAGAGCGGGGGGCGCAATGCGAACGCGCTTCGCGGCGCCCCATTTGTCCCATGATCGCAAATCCCGCATCGCCAACCGGATGCAATAGTAAGTTCCCGTACATGGAACAAAATGAGACAAAACGGGGCGCTTTTTAGCTGTTTTTGACACTCAAAATCACCCGTTTTTTGCGATAAATCATGATCTCACAAGCACCTGTAATTTCGCAATGTATTGATAAAGATTCCATCCGCGCCCCGCACTTTTGTCAAGTGATTTTACGTGGATCGCCGCATAAACCCCCGCCGCTCTTCCGCTTACGCCGGCTGATTGTTTCAGGTGGGTTTGTTACGCAAATCTAATGTCTCACGTGCGCGCCCCGCACCGCCGTTGCTCAGAACGCGACACGCCGCGGACGTTTCACCTTATCCTCGAGCCCTTAGCGCAGGCGACCGCCCTCAGCCCTCCATCCGAACATTGCACTGAACCCGGCCACGTTGAAGAATAGGCGCCATGCGCTATTCCCGGTCCCTTTACATCTTTATTTGCTGGGCGAGCTTGATCCTTGCAGCAGCGCCGGACTTGCTGGCGAGCAGCGCTTTGGAAATCTCTTCGGGCCCCAATGCCGTTGTCTTGAAAGACGGGAAGCCTTTTCGCGCTATTGGCGTCAATTATTTCGACTGTTTCCTGCGGACATTAGAGGATGGCAAGGATACGAGCTATGAAGACGGGTTCGCAGTTTTAGGAGCGCGGGGCATTCCGTTTGTGCGGTTTTGTGCGGCGGGATTTTGGCCAAAGGACATGAGCCTTTATCAAACGAACCGCGCCGAGTATTTCCGCAGGCTGGACCGGGTTGTCGATTCAGCAGGCCGGCACGGCATCGGCATGTTCCCATCATTGTTCTGGTTCTATCCGACGGTGCCCGACCTCGTCGGAGAGCCTGCCAATGCGTGGGGGGACCCACACAGCAAGACGCGAGCTTTCATGCGCAATTATGTGCGCGAGGTCGTGACGCGGTATCGGCAGAATCCAACCATTTGGGGCTGGGAATTTGGAAACGAATACTCACTCGGGGCGAGTCTGCCCAATGCCGGCGAGCATCGGCCGCCCGTTGTGCCTCAGCTTGGAACGCCGGCATCGCGCAGCGCCGAGGATGAATTGACTTTCGCGATGGTCCGCGACGCGTTCGAGGATTTTGCGAGGGAAGTGCGCAAATACGATCCTACCCGGCGGCCGCTTATTACCGGCGACAGCATCTTGCGCGACTCAGCCTGGCATCAGGAGCATGAGGGCAATTGGAAATCGGACACGCCTGATCAATTTGCCCAAATGCTCAAGCAAATGAACCCGGATCCCATCAACTGCATCAGCCTGCATCTTTATGAGCCGCCACAGTGGCGCCGCTTGAGCGATGCCATTGAGATTGGGCACAAATTGAACAAGCCGCTGTTTGTCGGGGAATTTGGCGTTCCAGGGCAAGGGGCCGATGCGCAAGCAGAATTCCGAAGGCAAATAAAACAGATTATCGACAGCGATGTACCTTTGGCCGCGCTTTGGGTTTTTGATTACAGCAAGCAGAAGGATTACAGCGTCACCTAAAGCAACTCCAGGTCGTGGCAATTGGACCTTATTGTCGAAGCGAATCGCAAACTCAATGCTCGATGATTCGTGCCATGATGAGGCACTGACGCTTTGACGTTTCAAAGCCGGACCCGATTTTTGAGTTCAACAAACGCCCTGTCATTTGTCGCCGGCGGTCTCGATGTCGGCGTCGTGGACGATCTTGATGAGCTGGTCATGCATGGTTTCCCAGGCCTTGGCGGTGCCGACGAACTCGAAGAAGGTGAATTGCCGGCCACGCTTGAAGAGGTAGAGGTCGACGCGAAAGGGGATTCCGGAGCTCTCAAAACTGTAGGCGACGTGCAAGGCGGGAAGCTTTTTTTTGCCGGCGGTGGTTTTGCCCTCGTCGAGATGTTTCCAGTCTGCGGGGAAGCTTTTGACCATTGTGTCCTTGAATTGATCAATCGTTTCATCGACGTCGTCGACGATGTGGCCTAGTTTCGCGACGTAGTAGTCATCCGAATGCGCGGGGACTCCGGTCTGGATCGTGAGCTTCATGACATCGTCGCTTTTCTTTTCCTCGGTCTTCTTCCAGCCATCTGGCGCGTGGATGGTGACCTTCGCGCTGTCCTCCTTGAAATCGTCGGCACGGGTCGAGGAGGCGAACAGCATCGCGAGGATCGTGAGAGATGGGAGGAGACGGTTGAGGGAAGGCATCAATTGCTCCTGATGGGTTGTGGCGGAATTATAACCGAAGGTTGCATGGATCGAGCACTTGGCAAGCAATTTTTTAACAAGGTGCGGGGATTTGCCGGCGATGAATTTCTCGGAGTCCCGGCTTCCCAACATTTTTTCCCACTGCAAGTATCCTCCTAACGTACGAGCCAATCTCAATCGCAATGGGCAACGCGTGCATTTGGAAAGGGAGAATCTCATGATCGTTCCGGCTTGGTTTCATCGACGGTTTTTGGTCCTCGCGGCGTGCGCTACGTTGATGACTTCGATGACTTGCGTCGCCCTAGCGCAAACGCCCAATGCTTCAACAGGAAACGGAACGGCCTCCGCTCCGCTCAAGCTGCTTGAACCCAAACCGATCACGCCGGGCCACGTCGTCGTGACGCTCTTCCCGCCGGGCCATCCGGCTCTTCGCGCCGGGAAAAACTTCGACAAGGAAGAGGTGATGACCGGCCGCAATGGGCGGATTTCGAACGTCACCAACATTCATAATCCGTCGATCGAGCTTTATCTGGCGCCGCCGGACAAGGCGAACGGCATGGCGATGATCCTTGCCGCGGGCGGGGCCAATCGCACCGAGGGCGTCGGCGGGGAGGGCGTGCAGGTTGCCAACTGGCTCAATTCGCTGGGCGTTTCCTGCTTTATCGAGCGATACCGCCTGTCTCCCGAAGGGTACAGCTCCTCGACCGATGCGCTGCTCGACACGCAGCGATCGGTTCGCGTGATTCGCGCTCATGCGAAGGAATGGAATATTGACCCCCATAAGATCGGCCACATGGGCTTCTCCGCCGGCGGCGAGCAATCGGCGCGGCTGGAGCTCAATTACGATCTGGGAAACCCGAGCGCCTCTGACCCGATCGACCGCGAGAGTTGCCGGCCGGATTTTGTGGTGCTGGTCTATGCCGGCTGGATCGTCAACAGCCTGGACATGAGCCACGTGCCGGCGGATGTGCCGCCGGCCTTCCTCGTCTGCGCGGGAACCGATGACATGTTCCACTCGAAGCAAACGGTTCAATTTTACACGGCCGTTTCCACCGTCGGCGCGAAACAGAAGCCCCGGCCTCTCAACATTGAAATGCACATCTACGGGCATGGCGCCGTGCCGCCTCGAACCGATGGACATGGAGGCGGAATCTCCGCCCGCAGCGGAATCCCCTATGGAACCTGGCCGCAACGCTTTGTCGAATGGGCGACAGATGCGGGCCTGTTGCCAAAAGCGGAGAAGACGGAGACGAAGAAGCCTTAGCTCCCATTGCCGCCGCGAAGCGGCGTCTGGTGCCGATTAGCCGCACCGCATGCGGTGCGCGTTCGAGACGTCATATCCGCGCGAGCGACCGGAAAAAGTTGACGGATCCGAGAATCTTTTTTCCTCCGCACAGCTCGCGGAGAAACGCGCTTCGCATGCGAAGCGGCTAATCGGCAAAGGATGTGGCTGCGCCGCAACGATGAATGTGTGACGATGAGGTTGCACGGTCGCAAGCACCTTTTGCCTTCTTGAACGGTCAAGCATGAAGATTCTCGCCACCAAATTTGACGAGGCTGAGGTTCGTAAGGCTTACCCTATCGACGACCGCGTTCCGGGATGGTTCTTTCGATGCCGGGAGCAGTCGAACAACGTGTGGCGCGCAGAGGGCACTGATCTTTGGGGTAGAACGGTCGGCGCAACTGATTCGGATGACGTTCGCGTTTTGAATCAGTGCATTAGAATGGCGGAAGATATCAATACGCAGATAGCAGCGGCCAAAGCGAGAAATTCAAACTGACCCAGTTCACACTGATTTTTCCCGCTTTTCCCGCCGGTGCGCCTCGAGTTCCGTTCGGAGGAAGTCATCAAGTTCCGCATCATTCATACCGCTCTGGGCCACCTGCTTGCGAAAAGGCGCCAGCACTTCTTCGACGGTGGGACCCGCGACGGCTTGCTCAAGTAGCTCGGAGGCAACCGTAGCAACGTCCTGGCCTGACTCTGAAGCTCGCGCGCGAAGCCTGGCCTCGGCCGAAGGCGAAAGCGAGACACTAATGGTCATAGTGGAATTATATCAATAAAACTCAGCGTAACAAAAAGCCGGATATGAGCGGCCCCGGCACTTTGCTTATCTCAAAACCACTCCGCCGCATGCATCATGGATACAACTGGAGAATCCTGATTCTCGACCTGATTTTGCCTGCTTACAATCCGCCCTATGCAAAAAGTCACTTTCGGCAAAACCGGTTTGCAGGTTTCGCAATTGGGGTTCGGCGGGGCGCCGGTGGGGTATCTCAAGACCGACCGGCAGCGCATCGCGCAGATCATCGATTTGCTGCTGGAACATGGCGTGAACTTCATCGACACGGCGGCGAGCTACCCCGGATCGGAGGATGCGCTCGGCGAGGTGCTGGCCGGGCGGCGCGAGCAAGTGGTGATTGTTTCCAAGTGCGGCTCGACACTGGCGGATGTGCCGGGCGAGGCGTGGTCGGCGCGCCTGGTCAGTGGCACCGTCGATCGCTCGCTAAAAAATCTGCGCACCGATTATCTGGATGTGATGCTGCTGCACTCCTGCGATCTGGAGACGCTCAAGAAGGGCGAGGCGTTAGGCGCGCTGATCAAGGCGCGCGACGCGGGAAAAATCCGCTTCGCCGGCTACAGCGGCGACAACCAGGCCGCCGCCTACGCGGCGATGTTGGCGGATATCGCGGTGATCGAAACATCGGTGAACATCGCCGACCAGATCAACCTTCGGCTGGGGCTGCCGACGGCGCAGAAGAACAACGTGGGCGTGATCGCCAAGCGTCCGATTGCCAACGCGGCATGGAAAGAGCCGAGCGAGCAGCAGGGGCTCTATCGAAATTATGCGCAGGTCTATCACGACCGCCTGAAGCAGATGAATTTGAACCCGAGTGATCTTGGATTGACCGGCCCCGACGCTTGGCCGGAAATGGCGTTGCGTTTTGTGCTCAGCCACCCCGGCGTTCACACCGCCATCATCGGGACCACCAATCCGCAAAACGCGCAAGCCAACATCGGTTACGCCAACAAAGGCCCGCTTCCGCTGAATGTGGTCGCGAAGATCGAAGCGGCGTTTTGCAATGCGGATCCAAAGCGGACATGGACGGGGCAGACGTAGAGGAGCATCATCGGCACGCGGCCCTTAAAGCTCCAGGCGGTGGAATCGTAAGTTGATTAGCGGCGAGAAATAACGGAAAGGGTGGCTGGCACGTGGCTGGCACCCTTACTTCCTTCTCGTACGTTCAGAACCTTTCGCAAGGGTGGTTGCATGAATCGATTAACTTTACTTTTTCGGCTTGGTTCTCCCTTCGCCATTCTGCTGTTCGGCAGCTTCGTACAAGGTTGCTGCGGAATAGGCAGTGGGCCAAGCGTGCCGGAAGTTCGGCAGTGGGTGAGCGTGATTCAGAATGGCGATCCGGCTGACAAGGCTGTGGCTGTTTTGAAATCAAAGGGGTTCAAAGTTTTCGATAGCAGATTAACGCCTGAGGATGTTCAGCGCCTGCGCGAGCAAGGCAGGGTGATCGAAAGGCGTGAGAATTACATTCACGGCGTTCGAGTCACCGACCGGTGCATTTTTACGCTGCTGGAGAAGCACGTAGACGTAGAAATAGAACTTGACCCGAATGGCCGGGTGATCGATGTAAGGGTTTTGGAGATGGCGGAAGGGCCGTAACCCTGTGCTACGGGATGACCCAGCAAAAGGTGGCTACCACCATTTCGCCAACGGCGGCGCGTTCTGCAATGAGAGGTTAAGCGTCCAAACGGAGACAAACAATGACACGAGTTCGCGTCGCGAGCTTCACGATCTCGCTCGACGGCTACGGAGCAGGTCCGAATCAAGACATCAACAACCCGCTGGGCCTTGGCGGCACGGAACTGCACCAGTGGCTCATCCCAACGCGCACGTTCCAGCGGACCTTGTTCGGCAAGGAGGGCGGTACGACCGGCGTTGACGATGATTTTGCCGCACGCGGCTTTCAGAACGTTGGGGCTTGGATTCTCGGGCGGAACATGTTCGGGCCGATTCGCGGCCAGTGGCCGGACATGAACTGGAAGGGGTGGTGGGGAGACGAGCCGCCTTATCACGTCCCGGTCTTCATCCTGACCCATCATGCCCGTCCCTCAATCGAGATGGAGGGCGGCACGACGTTCCACTTCATCACAGGAGGCATTCGCGAGGCGCTGGACCGTGCACGCGAGGCCGCTGCCGGAAAGGATGTGCGAATCGGCGGCGGTGCGAACACAATCCGGCAATATCTTCGCGAGGGGCTCATCGACGAACTGCACATCGCGATCTCGCCTGTGCTGCTCGGCAGGGGAGAAGCGCTGTTCGAAGGGGTTGATCTGCGCACACTCGGATACAAATGCGTTGAGTTCATAGCGTCGCCGAAAGCCACGCATGTTGTGCTGCAGCGCCAAGGACAAACGAGCGCCTAATCACTTTTGCGGGTTTGCCTTCGCCTTCTATAGTGAGCGCAAAGTCGTAGATGTGTGCGTCAAAAATCTCGTCGAGTGTTCATACGAGGGCATCGCAAATGGCGCATCGGCAACACAACGATATGAATTCGCATCGTCCGGTCATCGAGGCGCTCGAACTTCGCACGATGTTTGATGCCGTGGCGGTGGGAGGGCACGTGACCGATGCGCAAGCGGAAGTCCTGGCGCGGGCCGTTGCGTACGAGAACAACTTGTCAGTCGGCTCGACGCCGCTGGCGGGGAGCGATTACGTCGTCAATCACGTGTTCAACAATACGCATGATGGTTTTGCGGCAGTTGGTCTGATCTCGCCGACCGTAGCGCCGGTGCTGGTCTTGCGCGGAACGGATGGCTCGAAGGATGTGACAGCCGACGCCAATCGCACCGGTGTCGGATTCAATCAATTCTCCGACAACTGGCTGGGCAAAAAGGGTGTGAAGGCGTGGCTCGATTCGGGCCCCGTCACCAATTCCGAAACTCACTACGGTGCGGTGGATATCGTCGGCCACAGCCTGGGCGGGGCGCTGGCGCAATGGATCGCGGCCGCTTACACGCACGCGAGGCACGATGTCGGCCGGGTTGTCACATTTAACGCACCGGGCATCTCGGCATCGTATGCCAAACGTTTCAATGCGAGCCGCGCGATCAGCGTGATCGATTACATCACCAGCGACAACATCGTGAGCATGGGCGGCCAGGCGTACATCAGCGGCCAATACGATCTCGTGCACTACAATTCCGAAAGCAAGCTTGCCACGAACCTCACGGCGATTTTTAGTTGGGAGCTCACGAAGCACACGACGCCGGTACTGAGCGATGCCGCCGGCGGGACCGTGCCCGCGGATGAGACGATCGACGCGCCCGCGCCGACATCGCAACTGAGCAGCAAGACGTTCGTCTATTCCGATGCTGAGTACAGCGACATGCTGGCGGATTTGAAGGCCGCGATCTCTGTCTTTCCATCGTATCGCAAGCTGCCCGCAGCACTGACTTCGCGGGCTACGACAGAAGCCGCTCGGCCGAGCCTGTTCAAGATCCTGTTTTCACAACTCGGTGGGTCGATTTTTTAAAGAATGGCTTTGCGATTTTTTCGACTCCCAAAAACGACTCAGATTTACCATAAGAATTGCGAAATTCGAGACTTGCGCCGCCAGGCTCGCCGCAATTCTATCGAGCGATATCTTGAATCAAGTCGCGCCGTGCTTCGTTAGAGGGGCAGCAATTTTTCCGCGATTACGAATTCAATTGGCGCTATGATCCGCTTTCCGCGGTGCGGAATTTCGCAGGAGCGCGAATGGCGATGGCTTGGGATCAGGGGCAGGTTTGGATAGGGCGGGTGGGGCGCCTGCGGCAGCTCATTACGCTACCGCCTTGGGCCCGGATGATCCTGATGATCGTGGCTCTGCCGGGGATTTTGGCGGTGGCCTTGTCTGTTCTGGCGTTTCTTGTTAGTCTCCTCGCCCTTTTGGTGCTGACCGTGCCGGTCTATCGGCTGCTAGCCGCCTTGACCCAACCGGCCCAGCCCCAGACGGAAGTGGAAGTCGAGACATTGTTTCCGCGAGCCGGAGTGAAACGAGTCGACGCGACCGTTCGCGATGTGAGCGAGGCGGATATCAAGCGAATTGAGTAACGAAAATGGCAAAGAAAGAGATCACGGTACAGTTCAAGATTCAAGCGCCCGGCGGCACCGCCACCCCGGCTCCGCCGATCGGTCCGGCACTCGGTCAGCACGGCGTGAATCCGGGCCAGTTCATCCAGCGCTTCAACGCCGCCACCGCGGCCCTCAAGGGCAAGGTGGTGGGCGTGGTCATCACGGTTTACAAGGACCGCACTTTTGATTTCGAAGTCAAGAGTCCGCCGGCCAGCGTGATGCTCAAGGATCTGATCAAGGCCGAGAAGGGCAGCGGCGAGCCGAACAAGAACAAGATCGGCAAAGTCACCATGGCCCAGTGCAAGCAGCTTGCCAAGGAAAAGGGCAAGGATCTGAATGCCTTTGATGAAGATCATGCCGCGCGGATCATTGCCGGCACGGCGCGGAGCATGGGGATTACGGTTGAAGGATGATTTGAAATCTCAAATTTCAGATTTGAGATTCCAGATTTGAAATTTGAATCTGAGATTTCAGATGTGAGATCGGAAGCGGCTGGCGGAAATTCGGCCGACTGATTTGGAAATTCAAAGGCCTCCACCACGGGCCAGAACAACAGTGGGAGCTTCCGCGGGCGGCTCTTTTGTCCCGCATCAGGAGCGAATTTCGCTATGCCTCAAGCCGTCGTTGAACAACGTTCCAAGCGTTACAAAGAAGCAGCCAAGAAAGCGGTACCCGATCCGGTGGCGATCGATGCTGGCATCGATCTGCTCAAGGGTTTCAATGCCACGAAGTTCGACCAATCGGTCGAGCTGATTTTCTCGCTGAGCATCGATCCCAAGCAGGCCGACCAGATGATCCGCGGCTCGGTGTCGCTGCCCAACGGCATCGGCAAGACCAAGCGCGTCGTGGCCTTCTGCCCCGATCACCTTGCCGGGCAGGCGACTGCCGCCGGCGCGATTCGCGCGGGCGGACAGGAACTGGTTGCCGCGATCGAGAAGGAAAACTTCACCGATTTCGACGTCGCGATCTCGACCCCCGACATGATGCGATTCGTCGGCCGCCTCGGTAAGGTGCTGGGCCCCAAGGGCCTGATGCCCTCGCCCAAGGCCGGCACGGTGACGCCTGACATTGCCGCCGCGGTTAAGGAATATGCGGCCGGCAAGGTCGAGTTCCGCAACGATGCGGGCGGCAACGTCCACACCGTCGTCGGAAAGCTCAGCTTCGACAAAGCCAAGCTGACCGACAACATCAATGCGATGGTCGCGCAGATCCGCAAGATGAAGCCGCAGACCAGCAAGGGCCACTACTTCAAGAAAGTGGTGCTCAAAGGCTCCATGACGCCGGCCGTTTATCTGGCGATTTCATAACGGAGCAATTTGCGGCGTATCGTCATCAATTACAACTAAAAACCTCCGGCCATCCGAGGGTCCCATGAGCAAGCAAGTAAAGAATTTCATAACCAAAGAATTGACCGACCGCCTGAAGGACATCGACGGCGTCGGCGTTATCAATCCGCGCGGCATCAACGCCACCAAGAACAATCTCATCCGCCGGCGTCTTCACGAAAAGGGTCTGAAAATGACCGTCGTGAAGAACAGCCTGGTGCGCAAGGCCACCGAGAACTCAAAGATCAAGGGCTTTGAGAAGTTGCTCGACGGCCCCTGTGCCGTCATCTACGGCAAGGCTGCCAGCATCTCGGTCATCGCCCGCACGCTGCTGGATGAGAAGAAGACCGACGAAACCCTCGAACTGCGCGGCGTCTTCTTCGACGGCGAAGTCTACCCCGGCGAAAAGGGCGTCCAGACCGTCAGCAAGATGCCCAGCCGCGAAGAAGCCATCGGGCAGATCGTGGCCCTCGTGCTGTCGCCCGGCCGAAATCTCGGCGCGGCCCTCAAGGGCCCCGGTGGGAAGCTCGGTGGAATCCTCAAGGCGATCGAGCAAAAGGGCGCTTAAGAAATTCAATCCTGTCGCGCATGCACACGCTTCAGGTTTTTTCGATCCGGCGGCACTGACTGCCCCGAAAGGGTCAAATCGCTTCATCGTGAAGCGAGCTCTCAGGCGGGATCATCGACACGGCTCGGAACACGTTAGGTTCCGCGGAAGCAACCGCTTCTGAAAGTTTTGGGAATGCGAAGTTCCCGGGAGTTTGAATCATGGCAGAAGTAGCAACGGAACTGAAGGAAATCGGCGACAAGATTGCCGGCCTGACCCTCAAGCAGGCGGTCGATCTGGCCAACTATCTCAAGGAAGCCCACGGCATCGAACCGGCGGCCGGCGGTGTTGTGATGGCCGGTGGCGGCGGTGGCGCGGGTGGCGCGGCGCCTGCTGAAAAGGCCGAAGAGAAGTCCACGTTCGACGTCGTCCTCAAGGCCGGCGGCGAAAAGAAGATTCAGGTCATCAAGGTTGTCCGCCAGGCGACTGGCCTGGGCCTGAAGGAAGCCAAGGACCTTGTCGAAGGCGCTCCCAAGACCGTCAAGGAGAACCTGAGCAAGGACGAAGCCGAGAAACTCAAGAAGGAACTCGAAGAGCAGGGCGCGACCGTCGAGCTCAAGTAAGCTCGAAATCGCAAATTGCAATTTCGATTCACGGCAGCGGGCGATTCTCTTTTTCCAGAGAGTCGCCCGCTGTTTTTGGATGCTTGAAAAAACTGCATCGATTTGAATGTCAGAAAGAACCATAGAAGCGATGTAATGAATTCTTGCTTGCACGCCAGTTGATTGGGCTACAATGTAATTCGATGAAAATGAAGTGGCCTTTGCGCAAGGTGCATGCGAAGCGCGTGCTTTGGATCATTCTGGCCATTTATGTGGTGGGGATTCTCCTCGTCAGCATTTTTCCGGATCGGGTCGTACTGTTTCCTTCACATTATGCGATCAATCACCCGCTGATGAGTCGAGAGACGATCGCCGGGCCGTTGGGCAATCTCGATATCTGCGTGATGCGGACGCCGCAGGCGGTGATCTCCAATGAACCGCAAGCATATCTCCTGGCTTTCAACGGCAATGGCTCGCGGGCCGAGAATGAGCTGATTCGCCTGCTGCCGATGTGGGAAGGGCACCCGGTTGAAATCTGGGCGGCGAATTATCCGGGGTATGGGCAAAGCGCTGGTGCGGCAACGCTTCGAAATATTCCTGCAGCGGCATTGGCGGCTTATGACGCGCTGGCTCGACACGCTAACGGAAAGCCTATCTTTGTCAGTGGCCACAGTATCGGAACAACCGCGGCGCTCTACGTGGCGGCACACCGACCAGTCGCAGGTCTGGTTCTGCACAATCCGCCACCGTTGCGGCAGTTGATCAATGGGCGCTTCGGCTGGTTCGATTTCTGGATTGCCTCCAGCCGGGTCGCGGCGGCGGTGCCGGACGAATTGGATTCGCTGGCCAATGCATCGCGCTGCAAAGAGCCGTCCGTTTTCATTCTGGCGGGGCATGACACCTTCGTGAGGCCGAAATATCAGCAGATGGTGGTCGATGCCTATGCGGGGCCGAAGGAACTGGTCAAAATAGCGAGCTATGAACATAACACGCCGGTGACCGCGCCGGAGGTGACTGCGGTTCGCGTGAAAATCGACTGGCTTTGGAAGCAGGCGGAAGGGTCGGGTAAAGTCGTCCCATCGGAACGACCATGAAATGGGCCATTCAATGCGCTGATGCAAACACTGGTCAGGAATTTTCGTTGATTGTGGATGCTGATTCGCAGGCCGACGCGGAGGCGCAAGCCAGAAAAAAAGGGCTGCTGGTTTCAGAAATCATCGCGGCGGGAGAGCCTGCGGCAATAGATAAGCAATCGCCTGACAATGAATCGCAGATTCGAAAAGTGGATCCGGTCGATTATGCAATCGCTGGAAACACGGTGCCGGATTACCGCGGCTTGCGGTGGGGGGCGACTGCATTCCGCATTCTAGCTTACCTCTGCTATGTGCTCGGTATTTTGGCGCTGCTCATGGTCATTGTCGAATCTTACGCGACTAGCTCTGGGGGCTTTGGCAGCCTGATTTCGATCAGCTATCTCGTTCAAACGGCGGTGGCCTTGTGGCCATTGGTGGTTGGCATTTTATTCCACGTTCTGGCGGAAGCGTGTACAGCCCTGCGCGACATCGCGCGCAACAGCTTCCGCCCGGAAACTTGATTACCGTTCTTGGCGCAAAAGAATAGCGGCCCGCGCATTTTGCACGGGCCGCCTCTTCAAATCGGTTGTCAAGAGATATTACTACTTCCCGTTAATCACGCGAACTTTGATATTGCGGAATGAAACCTGGCCATGGTCACCCTGCAGAGCGATGGAGCCGCTGGGGGATTTGGCAAAGTGAGGCATCTTCGCGAACTTGCTCTTGGCGACGCGGGCGTTGAAATCGTCGCTGCCGAGCACGTAATCAAAATATTTCACTCCATTGATATCGTGTTCGCACTTGTCGGGGCTGATGAGGAGCCGAACGTGGTTCCACTGGCCGACCGGCTTGGTCGCATCCAGTGTCTTGCCGGTCTTGGGATCGATGGGTGGCTGATAGAGCTGATAGAGCCAGCCGCAGCGAATGGGGTCCTTGGCTTCCTTATTGTCCTCGAGCTGGAATTCCGGACCAGTCGCCCAGGCGGCGCCGCCCTGGTCGGTCACGTGATACATGATGCCACTGTTACCGGCTTCGGAGATGTTGTAGTCCAACTGGAGCTCGAACCATTCGAATTGCTTATTGGTGAGGATGTCGCCGGCGTTGTGTGGATCGACGCACATCAACACTCCATCCTTCACTTCCCAGCCGGGACGAACGGAGGTGGGCTCTTTGAAGTTCGCTCGCTTGCGGGCCTGAGCCGGGATGAAATTGTGCCAGCCATGAAGGTCTTTGCCGTCGAAAAGCAGTTCCCAGCCTTCAGACTTTTCCTGGGGTGTGAGGGTGTTAATCGCGCCCGACTCCTGATCGGCAGCGACGCGTGCCGCGTCGGCTGGAGTCTTGGCGGAATCCTTGGCTAACAACGCACCGACCGGCAGGGCCAGCAAAGCAGAGAGGGCAGCAGCGGCTAGTTTCGATTGAACTCGCATGGAGTGTTGATCCTGAAAATATAGAGGAAAGCGCGAACCGCGCTGGCGCGCGGGGCACCACGCGGTGCCGTGAGAAATTACCGCTGACAATCGAAACTGTTGTGATGGGGCTTACCAGGGAATGTGGCAAATGCGATGGCGCGGATGTGGATTTCACCTGCAACTGAGATTCAGCGCTTGCGGTCGCGAAGGCGCAAGCGACGTGGGCGGCGAGGTGGCGCGATTCTACGTGTTGGCAATCGGAGCGGACGGATCCTTCAACTGCTCTTCGCGACCGGCGACATTGGCGCGGCGGGCAACGAGATCGGCCAGTTCCTTTTCCTGGTTTGCCATGCCGAAGGAAACGGTTTGGGCAACGCGGCCATTTGAAGCGATCCCGATTTCCGCAAAACCCGCCGATGGAGCGCCGCCATTCGCAGCGCCGCGGATGAGGCGCCGGTCGACGAAGCGCGCTTCGCCCCAGCCATTGATGGTGAGGTCGAAGATGTCGCTGAAGAAGTTATTGACCGCTTTGTAAGGTTCATTTGCGCCGGCCATGTTTCGACCCGCGAGCGCGCCGGTCACGTTCGCATTGTCCCAGTGCGCGATCACTCGATGCTTGCTAAACAACGGATCGAAGATTGCTGCACAATCGCCGGCGGCATAAACATTCGCAACGTTCGTGCGGCAATACTCGTCGGTCAGAATGGCTTTCTCTGCGGCGATGGGAGTTCCCCGCAGCAGTTCTCGATGCGCGACTGCTCCAACCGCGGCGACTGCAAAATCGCATTCCAAATTCTGTCCATCGGGCAGGACAACGCGCTGCACGCGGCCGTCGCCTTCGAGGCGAAGTGGACGGGCATTGGGGCGAACGCGGACGCCGCGCGCTTCGAGATAGCGCGTAAGGAACTTGCCGGCGGCATCGCCGATGATGTTCCCCCAGGGCGCTTCGCTGCCGCATAGCAGGTCGACCGACAGGCCCATCTGCACGAATGATGCGGCCATTTCAGTGCCCAGGAAACCCGCGCCGATAATGGCGATGCGACCACGTCCCTCGGCATGAGGCCGGCCTTCGTGCCGCGCTTTGTCGGCAGCGGTCTGCAGACGCGTCGCGTCTTCAAGACTGCGCAGGTAATAAAGATTGGGCAGATCAGAACCCGGGATTTCTAACGGCTTGGCGCTGGCACCAGTCGCCAGGAGAAGTTTCTCGTACGAGATGACCTGACCATCGGCCAAAGTTACGGCATTCCGCGCTACATCCAGGCGAGCGGCACGGCAGCCGGTGCGCAGCTCGACGTGATTCTTTTCAAACCACTGCGATTCCTGAGTGAAGATTTCTTCGCGCGGCTTTTGCCGGCGAAGGAATTCTTTGCTCAAAGGCGGGCGATGATAGGGGCGCACGATTTCCTGCGCCGCCAGCAGAATAGAGCCTTCGTGATCGGCTTCGCGGATCGCCTGCGCGGCACTGCTGCTGGCAAGACCGCCACCAATCAGGACATATTTAAAATGATGACCGTTCATAAACGCCTCGGGACAACTACCTTCATCTAATCATAGGGCTCCCGAAGGTCATCGGTTCATTTTCGGCAATCGGTTTACCAACGCCGCCTTTCTGAGGCGACTTTCATGGGCAAACCGAAGAGGTCGATAAATCCGCGAGCGGCGGTGACGTCGTAGCCTTCCATGCTGAAACTGGCCAGTTGAGGATCGTAAAGGCTGTGCGGGCTCGTCGCCGCGACGGCCATGGCGCGGCCTTTGAACAGGCGGACTTTGGCCGTGCCGGTGACCGACGCGTTCGTGTGATCGATGAAGGCCTGCAGCCCTTCGCGGAGGGGGTGGAACCATTGGCCGTTATAAACCAAATCGGCATATTTCAGCGCCACCTGCTGTTTGTAATGAAGCGTGTCGCGCTCGATGCAGACTTGCTCGAGTGCTTTGTGCGCTTCGTAAAGAATCGTGCCGCCGGGTGTCTCGTAAACGCCTCGACTTTTCATCCCGACGAGGCGATTTTCAACGAGTAGCGCGATGCCGACGCCATGCCGGCCACCGATTTTGTTCAATTCGGCGATGAGTTCATGACCCGCCAGGTTCTTGCCGTTAACTGAAATTGGCGTACCTGCCTCAAAACCGACTTCGACCAATTCGCTTTCATTGGGCGCCTTCTCCGGTGGCGTCGTCATCGTGAGGCACTTTTGCCAATTCGGTTCCTTGCCCGGATGCTCGATCTCGGCTCCCTCGTGGCTGATGTGCCAGAGGTTTCGGTCCTGACTGTAGATTTTCTCTTTGCTCACAGGGATCGGGATGTCGTGCCTTCGGGCGTAATCGACAGCGCTTTCGCGATCGCGCAGCTCGAAGGACGGATCTTTCCAGGGTGCGATGATCTTCAGGTCGGGCGCGAGCGCCATGTAAGTCAGCTCGAAACGGACCTGGTCATTGCCTTTGCCGGTAGCGCCGTGGCCGACGGCATCCGCGCCGGTCTGACGGGCGGCTTCCACTTGTTTAGCAGCAATAAGTGGCCGGGCGATGCTGGTGCCCAGCAAATAATCCTGCTCGTAAATCGCGTGGGCGCGGAGCATCGGGAAGCAGTATTTCTCAGCAAATTCTTGGCGAAGATCGCCCACGATCACTTCGTCCGCGCCGCTCTTGCGCGCTTTGTCTTCAATGCCTTTGAGTTCGTCGCCTTGTCCTAGTTCGGCCGCATAGGCCACGAGTTTGACGCCTGGGTATCGCTCCTTGAGCCAGGGAAGGATAACGCTGGTGTCCAGCCCGCCGCTGTAGGCGAGAACGATCTTCTTGGGCGCTTCAGTCTTAGCCATCGATGCTCCGTTTGTATGGAAAGGGGCACAGTATAGGAATCCGGCCGCGTTGGGAAAGGATTGGCGGAAAGCGCGTGGACGCTTGGGACTGCATGAATTGGGCTAACTTGTGCAGATCGCCAGCCGGCGCGTACAATCGGAAGGTCGTGATTACAGCAACCAGTGGGACAACAGTGGAAAGGGCCGGAGCACGAAGTGGGCACGCATTTAATTGACCGGCTCCGGGACAACATCCGCAGCGTATTCCTGGGGCACTCCAAAGCAGTCGATCTTTTGCTGATCGGGTTGCTGGCGCGCGGGCATGTGCTGATCGAGGATGTGCCGGGAGTGGGGAAGACGGTTTTGGCTCGATCGCTGGCGCGGAGCATCGATTGCCGATTTAGCCGAATCCAGCTCACGCCGGACCTTCTACCGGCAGATGTGTTGGGTGTGTCGGTCTATAACAATCAGTCCCACACCTTCGAATTCAAACCCGGGCCCGTCTTTGCAAATGTCGTTCTTGCGGATGAAATCAACCGCACGACGCCCCGGACGCAATCGGCTCTTCTGGAGGCGATGAGCGAAGAGCAGGTTTCGATCGAGAATAAGACGATGCCGCTGGAGCGGCCATTCATGCTGGTCGCCACGCAGAACCCTTTTGAGTTTGAAGGCACGTATCATTTACCCGAAAACCAATTGGATCGGTTCATCGTGCGCATCAGCGTTGGGTATCCGGATCGGCAGGCCGAGCAGGTGATCCTGACTACGCGCCCCAGCCAGACGGCTTTGGAAAAACTTCAGCCGGTGATGAAGGCACAAGAAGTGGTCGAATTGCAGGATCAGTTGCCTGCCGTTCGACTTGATCCGGCATTAGTCGAATACATCCTGGACTTGATTGAAGCGACGCGATCAAGTGCCGATCTACGGCTTGGTGTTTCGCCGCGCGGTGCCCTGGCGCTGACGCAGGCCTCGCAAGCTTCGGCCATGCTCGCTGGGCGCGATTTTGTTACTCCTGATGATGTGAAGGAACTCTTCGTAGCGGTTTGCGCCCATCGTGTGTTGAGCAAGTCCTATTTGCACAACGGTGACGCCCATAACAGCGAAGCGATTCTCCGGACGATCTTAAATCAGGTTCGAGCGCCGCAATAAAGCGCACCGTTTGCGGGATAGAATTGCCCGAGGTTTGGCATTGACTATGTCCGCGGTTCAAACCACTCATCCACCGATCGCGCCAACCCGCCGCCGGCCCTCTTCCGACTTCTCTTTGGCGGGACTGCTTTACTGCGCGCTGCTGATGTTCATGGGACTCGCCGCCTACAACACGCAGGCGAACCTGATCTTTGCGATGTTCGGACTGATGATCGGGATCATGATCGTCAGCTGGGTGGTGGGGCGGGTCGTCGTCAGAGGCCTTGAAGTTCGGCGGATGATGCCGCCTTATCTGGTCGTCGGTGTACCGACGACGCTGTATTTTGAGATCACGAATCGCAAAAGATATTGGCCGAGCATGTCGGTCACTGTGACCGAATTGGATGGCGGCAAGGGATTCACGCAGCCGCCGCAGGCCTATTTGCTCCACGCGGCTCCGGGCAAAACGGCTTCAATCCCTTGTGAATTGCTTCCGCGACGACGGGGCATCTATGACCTGGATCATTACCAACTTTCCACCACGTTTCCGTTTGGCTTCATTAAGCGGTCGCTGCGGAAGCGGCACCGGGAGCGAGTGGCGATTTTCCCTCCCGTAGCTGAAGTTGAGCGCCGGCTGTTGTCACTATGTCGTGCCGCCGACGAGGCAGGCCAGTCAGCGCGGGCGCGCCCCGGCGGGACCGACGAGTTTTACGGTGTGCGGCAGTATCGGAGCGGCGACAATCCAAGGTGGATACACTGGCGCCGGAGCGCTCAGACCGGCGTGCTTGTGATGCGTGAGATGACGCGTGTCGCGCCACCGCAGTTGATTCTTGTGGTCGATACATACCTGGAAAGTCGTTCGCCGCAGTCCCACGCCGCTGTCGAGCGCGCAATCGCGATGGCCGGATCCGTTGCGTCGGCAGCTCTCGATGATGGTTTGGCGGTTGGGCTCTGCGCTTTTAATGGTGAGCCGCTGAGCATCGAACCGGGGCGAGGCAAGCAGCAATGCGATGATCTGCTCGGATTGCTGGCTCGTCTTCCCTTAAATCAGAAATGCCGATCGGATGAGCTGATGAATCTGGCCCAGCGGATGGCGCGTCCTTCGGCGACGATCGTGTTGGCTACGCCATCCAGTTTGCAAGGCGACCCGCTGATCGAAGCGCGAGGCAGTCAGATTGTGCTATCGGCTCAGCGCGACGAGAGTCTGGGCTGGTTCCATTTTTCTTCAGATATTGATTTTGAGGCCTGCGTACCGGCCGATCAGATGGTCGGCAATCCGAAGGAATCAAAGGCTTAAATTGCAGCGATAGCCGAGCGCGACATGCACGAGATCTCTCAGTTCAAAACAACGCTGTACGTAGTTGTCCTATTGGGGCTGGCGGCCTTCGGAGTTGCGGCCCATGCGCTTGGCTTTTGGGCGATCTGTTCGGCGGCGGTGATTTTCCATGCCTGGCTCTCGTCACGGGGGAAATTTCGCCCGCTGTCGCGCATGTATGCGAATCTGATCACGATTGGCGCTCTGCTGTACGTGATCCGTGAATACAGTGTCGATGACCAGACGACGCCGGTCCTCATCGTGGGCCAGTTTTTGGCGCTGCTCCAGATCGTTAAGTTGTGGGAACTGCGGACCAATCGAGATTACGTGCAGCTTCTGGTTGTCGGGCTCCTGCTGATGGTTTCGGCAAGCATCAGCACGCCCAGTCTGCTTTATTGCATTCTTCTGGCGGTCTGGCTGATCGTGGCCCTCTATTGCTGCCTGCTGTTTCATCTCAAGGCCGAAAGCGATCGCGCTCGGATCGTGCTTGGCATAGCACCGGAAAAATATGACGCGGACACGCTCCTGGATGATCAGCGCGAGCTTCCGCGTTCGGTACGACGGCTGACGTTTTGCGCGGCAACCGTCGGGATGGCCTTTGCCGTGGTCGTCTTTCTGTTTTTTCCGCGCGTAAACGGGGCGGGATTTTTTGGGCAATTCCAAGTCAAAGCAGCTCAGGCGCTGGTGGGATTCAGTGAAGAGGTCAGCTTTCAGAATGTCGCCAAGCTTCAGGAGAATAACGAACCGATCGCTTATGTGAGTCTGACCCATAACGGACAACCGGTAAATGGCACCTATCCGCTCATCTTGCGCGGGACGACACTTGATCGATATGCCGGTAAGCAAGCGCCTTTGACGCGACGCTATCACTGGATTCGATCGCTTCTACCGACGGACCGGGGGAACCCCAATTTTCTCACTTCCAGAGAAGTTCGCGTGAGCGGTCCGATGCTGATCTCGTTTCGCGTTGATCAGCGTCGATTCAGGCGATCTCGAGTAGAGCAGCCTGAGGCCCCTGAAAAGCCTCAAAACGACAAATGGATTCAGGATATTACACTGCGGCCGACCGGGACCAGCGCATTGTTCTCGATGGCTGGGGTCCAAAAGATGCGCTCGGTCAATCACAACATGCGCGTCCGGTACTACTTTGACGACGCGACTATCGAGGCAAGTGACCCAAACCGCATCAGCGATAACCTCGAGTATCAGGTCCAGGCGACTGGAGAATTACCTCAGCAGGATCCCACATTGCTGCCGACGCAGGAGATGGTCAGTGGCAGAATCAAGTCGATCGATCCGCAGGTGCTCCGGCTTGCAATGCAGCCGGAGGTCAGTGGATCCAGTCCTCAAGGAGCGCTGTCGGCGCTCCGCGCCACGGCGCTTCAAAAGGATTCCACTGGCGCGGTCATTCCTGTGTCAAAATTCGACGAAAAGATCGCAGACAATATCCAGCACTATCTTCGCACCCATTACGTTTACGATCTTGATCTGACCGACACTCGGAAAATCGAAGGGCGCGATCCGATTGTCGCTTTCCTTTACGATTTCAAGCGAGGCCATTGCGAATACTTTGCCGGCGCGATGACATTGATGTGCCAGAGCCTTGGAATGCAGGCGCGTATGGTGGTCGGGTTTCAGTGCGATCCTGATTCGTTTGTGAACGGTTACTACGTCGTCAAGCAGTCACACGCCCATGCGTGGGTGGAAGTGCTCACTACAGACGGGACGAATTACACCTGGAAATCTTTTGATCCGACGAGCGGCACCGAGACGGCCTCCGCTCACGCATCGCTATTCAAACGGCTTCAAACCTATTGGGATTATCTCGACTTTAGCTATGCCAAAGCAGTCGTTGCGTTTGATAACAAGACACAAGGGACCCTCTTTGGAACGATGCAACGGTGGCTTGGGCACGCGACCGATTCGATTCATTCAGTCACTGCATTTCTGCGACGAATCCACGAACAGGGTGAAGGAAAATGGCTCGCCGGGTGGATGTCGAATGCGGAGAATGCGAATGTTTTCTGGACGATTTGCAAGCGGGTGTTCGTTGGCCTGATGGTTTTCTGCCTGTTTGGATCGCTCGCCTGGTTTTCGATTGAGCGGATCAGACTGCGACGCCGCGCCGAACGCATTGGAATCATGGCGCTGCCCATGTCGGAAAAACTGCGGTTGGCCAAGCAGCTTGGCTTTTACGACGAACTGCTTTTAGTGCTTGGGCGCAAACGGATCGTCCGAAAGCCGCATCAGACTCCGATGGAGTTCAGCCGATCGCTGCTATTCCTGCCAGCACAGAGTTACGAGACGATCATTCGCTTGACAGAATTGTTCTATCGAATTCGCTATGGCCGTGCCGTTCTGACCCCCGCGCGCCGTCGGCATCTGGCGACCGTTCTGTCCAACCTGAATACCGATTTAGGATCGGTTCATTCCTGATCGAAAGCCGCGCTATCTGAAGCGATCACGATCGGTTATGCTGCGCCGCTCACTCAACTTACTTTCAGGAGCGAACGGATGAAACGAATGGCGTGTCTGGTGCTGGGCCTTCTGTTGGGCATTCCCGCGACTGTCAGCCGCGCGCAGGCGCCGCGAAGATCGGGGGGTCAACGTGAGTTGACTTATCTCGATCCCAAAGACGCCGGCATCGACTACCAGTTGCAGGGCGAATACACCGGCTCCGCGGGCTCCGCCAAGCTTGCGGCGCAGGTCATCGCCTTGGGTGGCGGAAAATTCACGGCTGTATTTCTCGATGGCGGGTTGCCGGGCGACGGTTGGGATGGCAAATCACGCACCGAGGTAAATGGCAATCTTGATGGGAATAAGGCCGACTTCGACTCGTCAGGTTGGAAGGCGACGATTGCTGACGGTGCCTTGTCAGGCAAAAACGATCACGGAACTTCCTTCAAGCTTCAGCGCGTCGAGCGCGTCAGTCCTGACGAGGGCGAAAAGGCGCCTGCAGGAGCGGTCGTGCTGTTTGACGGAACGAATGTGGATGCCTGGCAGAATGGAAAGATGGATGCCCGTCATTTGATCGAGTCCGGCACCAAGACCAAAGCAAAATATCAGGATTTCAAGCTGCACGTCGAGTTCTATCTGCCGTTCAAGCCCTACGCGCGGGACCAGGAACGCGGGAACAGTGGCATCTACATTCAGGATCGATATGAGATTCAGGTTCTCGACACGTTTGGTCATCCTGCAGAATTCAACGGGTGCGGCGCGACCTATCGACAGACGTCTCCGAAGCTGAACATGTGTTACCCGCCATTGCGATGGCAGACTTATGACATCGAATTCCAGGCGGCGAAATTTGATGATTCAGGAAAAAAGATCCACAACGCGGTGGTCACCGTTCGCCAGAACGGCGTGATCGTGCAGGATCACACCGAGCTTTCCAACAAGACCGGAGCCGGCAAACCAGAAGGTCCGGCGGCTGGTCCCATTCAGCTTCAGGGACACAACAATCCGGTCTTCTTCCGCAACATCTGGGTCATCGGCAAAACCTATTGAGTTCGCTGGAAGTCCTTATACCGGTTAACGCAGATGCCGATCACACTCAAAAAGATATCGGTGCGCGATATCCGTTTCCCCACGTCGCGTGAATTGGATGGCTCGGATGCTATGAACGTAGCGCCGGATTACTCGGCTGCTTACGTTACCATTGCAACCGATCATCCCGCAGGCCTCAGCGGGCACGGCATCGGCTTTACGATTGGCCGGGGCAATGAAATTGTCACCACCTCTGTCCGCGCGCTGATCCCGATGATCGAGGGGAAGACACTCGAATCGATCACTGCCGACATGGCGGGGTTCTGGCGTTACCTCACTGGCGACAGCCAGCTTCGGTGGATCGGGCCGGACAAAGGGGCGATTCACCTGGGGACGGCAGCGCTGGTGAATGCCATTTGGGATTTATGGGCCAAGGTTGAAGGAAAGCCGCTCTGGAAGCTTCTGGCGGATACGCCGGCCGAGCAGCTCGTTTCCTGCATTGATTTCCGATATCTGAGCGATGTCATTTCGCCTGCTGAAGCAATATCGATATTGAAAGATGTAGAAGCAGGTAAATCGGAGCGAGAGGCCATCCTTAGGCGATCAGGATTTACCGCCTATACGACTTCTGCCGGCTGGCTAGGCTATCCCGATGAGAAAATCGGCCGGCTCTGTCGCGACGCGTGCGCTGGCGGGTTCAATCACGTCAAAGTGAAAGTAGGGCGGGATATCGCAGAAGACATCCGCCGCTGCGAGATCATCCGCAATCAGATCGGCCCCGATCGCACGCTGATGGTTGATGCCAATCAGGTGTGGGAGGTGAACGAGGCGATCGAGCACATGAAGCAGTTGGCGCGTTTCAAACCTTATTGGATTGAGGAGCCGACCAGCCCGGACGACATCCTGGGCCATGCCGCCATCGCCCGGGTTCTGGAGCCTTACGGCATCGGTGTCGCGACTGGCGAGCATTGCCAGAACCGGATCATGTTCAAGCAGCTCATGCAGGCCAACGCCATTAGTTTCTGTCAAATTGACGCCTGCCGATTGGGCGGGGTGAACGAATGTCTCTGTGTTTGCCTGCTGGCTAAGAAGTTTAATGTTCCGATCTGCCCACATGCGGGAGGCGTGGGGTTATGCGAACAGGTGCAGCATTTGTCGATGTGGGATTACATTGCGTGCGGCGCTTCGATGGAGGGGCGCATCATCGAATACGTCGATCATCTACACGAGCATTTTGTTGATCCGGTGCGGATTGGTCGCGGCCGATATCTTGCGCCGACCATGCCCGGCTACAGCACGCAGATCAAGGAATCATCTCTTGTCGAGCATGAGTATCCCGCCGGAAAAGCCTGGCTCTAGATGCTTCAAAGTGGCGAATAGGGACGAGCACCGGCATATAATCGAGCAACTCAGCCCATGCCAAAATCTTTCTACGTCATCGACGGCCACGCACATATCTACCGCGCTTACTACGCGCCCTTTCGCGATCTGACCAGCCCGACAGGCGAGCCCACCAAAGCGACATTTGTCTTTACCCAGATGTTGATGAACCTGGTCTCGCTGCGCAAGCCCGACTATCTGTGCATGGTCGTGGACAGCGGCGATGAATCGGTGTTTCGGAAGAGCATTTACGAGGAATATAAGGCCAATCGGCAGAGTCCGCCTGACGATTTCCATCCGCAGGAGCAGCGAATCCTGCAGATCGTCCGCGATGCCGGCGTCCCGATTTACGCAAAGCCGGGCTTCGAGGCCGATGATTTAATTGCCACGATTGCTCGTAAACTTTGCGGTGAGGATTTCGAAGCCTTCATCGTTTCGAAGGACAAGGACCTTCGCCAGATCATCTCTGATTGCGTGAAGATGTATGATCCACAGAGCGACGAGGTGTTCGATCGAAAGGCTCTGGAAGCCAAGTGCGGCTACACGCCGGAAGAGGCGATTGAAATCCAGACTCTGATAGGCGACTCGATCGACAATGTTCCTGGCATTCCTGGCGTGGGTGAGAAGACGGCGACGAAGCTGGTGAAGAAGTACGGATCGGCCGATGCGGTGCTCAAGCATCTCGATGAGCTGACGCCGAAGATGCGCGAGAATTTCGAGAAGTTCGGCGATCGCATGTCATTGGCGCGCAAGTTGGTCACATTGAAGGACGATGTCGAATTCGACTTCGACGAGGAAGTCTGCAAATTTACCGGTCTCAATACCGATGCGCTACGGAGTCATCTCGAATCGCTCGGCTTCACGAGTCTTCTAAATCGCCTGCCGGCCACGCCGCGCACCGCGGCGCCGCCCCAATCGCCGCTGGTGTTTCAGGATGGACTTTTTCCCGAGCCTGCGCAGGCCAAGACCGATGATGGCTATGCGACCGGCGCGGATTGCAAATACACGTTGATTCAGACCGATTCTGAATTCCAGAATTTCGTGAAGGAGCTTAAACGCCAGGATCGATTCGCCTTTGACACGGAGACCGACAGGCTCAATCCAGTGGGGGCGAGGCTGGTGGGAATGAGCTTCAGTTGGGAAGCGGGAACAGGATATTACGTGCCGGTTTGTGGCCCGCCCGGTTCCCAATTGCTGGAATGCGAGCGCGTTCTGGAAACGCTTCGGCCGATTTTGGAAAACCCAAAGATTCAGAAAGTCGGCCACAACATCAAATACGACATGCTGGTCATGCGGAGTGCAGGCATTCACCTGCACGGCGTCGCGCTCGATTCAATGATCGGCGCATGGCTGGTGGACCCGAGCCGGCTGCATTATGGCATTGATCGCCTGGCACTGGACCTGCTTCACTTCCGCAAAATTCCCACGACCGATCTCCTGGGCAAAGGGCGAACGCAGATCACGATGGATCGCGTTGAGCTCAAGAAGATTGCTTGCTATGCAGCAGAGGATGCGGACATCGCCTTAAGGCTAGCGGGATTGGTCGATCGCAAGCTGGAAGAAGTACCTGCTCTTCGCAAGCTCAATGATGATCTGGAAACACCGTTAATCGACGTGCTGGTTGAGATGGAGCATAACGGGATCACCGTTAATCCAGACATTCTTCGCGAGCAAAGCCAGGTGATCGGAATGCGGATCGAGCAGCTTCGCGATGAGATATTCCAAAAGGCCGGCGGTGAATTCAATATCGATTCGCCCAAACAGCTCAGCGATGTGCTGCATGGTCGTCTTGGCCTGCGGATCATGAAGCGAACGGGGAAGGGCGCAGCCAGCACCGATGCGGAAGTGCTGGAGAAGCTGGCGGATCAACATGAAGTGCCGAAGCTCGTGCTGGAATATCGCGAGCTGGTCAAACTCAAGAACACCTATCTCGATAACCTCACCGAATACGTCAATTCGCAGACAGGGCGAATTCATGCCAGCTTCAACCAGGCCGGCACCGAAACAGGGAGACTGAGTTGCAGTGATCCCAATCTACAGAACATCCCGATTCGAAAAGATGAAGGCCGGCGAATTCGCATGGCGTTTGTCGCGGGCAGGCCGGAGAACGTTTTACTGTCAGCCGACTACAGCCAGATCGAGCTTCGAGTGCTTGCCCATTTCACGCTGGAGCCGGCCCTCGTTCGAGCTTTCGAGCAGGATGAAGACATTCATCGCGCAGTGGCGTCCGAAGTGTTTGAGGTGCCACTTGATAAAGTGACGCGCGATCAACGTGGCCAGGCGAAGATTATCAATTTCGGCATTGTTTACGGCGTTAGTGCGATGGGGCTGGCTCGCCGAATCGAAGGCCTCAACGTGAAATCGGCCCAGGAATTGATCAAGGCTTACCATCGCCGATTTCCCAGCATCCAGGGATTCTTCAGGAAATGCGTCGACGACGCGCAGAACAAAGGATATGTCGAAACCATCCTTGGCCGGCGGCGCCCCATTCCTGACATCAACAGTGCCGTCATTCGCATCCGCAATGGCAGTGAGCGCATGGCCATCAACAGCGTCGTGCAAGGCTCGGCAGCCGATCTGATCAAAATCGCGATGCTAAACATCTATCGCCGGCTCAAGAAGGAGAATCGGCCGAGCCGAATGCTGCTGCAGGTTCACGACGAACTGGTGTTTGAGACGCCATCCGACGTCATTGAATCTGAAACGGCAATGATCAAAGAGGAAATGCAGAACGCGATGAAACTGGCCGTGCCACTCAAAGTTGAAGCGGGGTGGGCAAAGAATTGGCAGGAAGCGAAGTAGCCCCTCTTGCGCGGCCCCGGAACGAGATTGTTCCGGAGCCGCGAAAATTCCGATCACTTACAGCCAAGGAAAGAGCCGTCCAATCCGACGCGGACCATCAGAGGGCTTCCGTGGCGAGCCATGGTGAACTCGTAATAGGTTTGCCCAGCCTGGCGAACGTAATCAATCCGACTGATCGGCAAGCCATCGCCATTACGGTAGCAGGTGTCCAGCACTGCTCCCGGAACGCTCTGGACTGAGACAACCTGGTCGAAGTCCGGCGTGTAAACAGCAACCGGTGCCGGAACCACCACATTGACGCGCGGGCGATCGACGATCACTCGCTCTGGAGCGCGACGAACTTCGCGCACATGCACATCCTGATGGATGAACCGCCGCCCGTCTCGATCACCGTGCCGATCAAAATGACGATCAGCGGCTTGTGTGAAAGCGGGCGTGAGAGCTGTAAGGCCGAGGCCCAGTGCTGCGCCAATAAGTGTCTTTCCGAATCGCATAAATTCCTCCGATACAAATTTACTTGCCTCTGTTGAACACCCGGTTTCCCGGACATGAAGCTAGACAGGGAGCCGGGAAAAAAGTTAGCTTGCTAAATAAATGAGGAAATTAGAAGCGGCAATCAGGGCGTTCGCGCAACTTATTCGACTATGTCCAAGTCGGTCAGATCAGATTTGGAATCTTCCAGCGTGGGAGGACTGCCTGCCGCCTGTTTCATCAGCACATGCTTGGCCAATTCCAACCGCGTTACGACCTCATCCATGTTAGCGGGACGCTTCTCTTTGCGAGTAGCGATCATTTCCATGATCAGGTTGGAAAGGGCCGTCGGTGTTTCCGGCTTGAGCTGCTGAGGGGTCTCAAGCATCGTGTCCATCAAGAAGCTGTTTTCACCCTTCTTGACCGTGTACAGCGTGGGCGTTGGCTTGCCCACCACCGCCCAATATAAGGTAGCGCCCAAGTTGTAAATGTCTGTCTGGATCTCGACCGGCTTACGCATGACCTGTTCGGGCGCAATATAATCAGGCGTTCCCTGGATACGCTCTTTCACGGTGCCAATTTTCGCGCTCTGGCCGAAATCGATCACCTTCACTTCACCCTTGGGATTGCGAAGGATGTTATTTGGCTTGATATCGCAATGGATATAACCCATTGCGTGCATCGCCTTGAGTCCCTTGGCCGCGTCGATGAAGGTGTCAATTGCTTCCAGAAGCGTGGCAGGAGGACGAACTTCGAGCGGCTTTCCGTCCACCAGCTCCATCAGCAGGAAGGCTTCGGTCACTTTCATCAACAAGGTCTTGTTGATCTTGAGCTCAAAAGTTCGGCGCAGATTCGGATGCGTGAAATTTTTGCTGACCTCATATTCCGTCTCCATCTGCTCAATGAAGCGGATATCTTTGGGCTCGGTCCGGGTCACATGCTTGAGCGCGTATTTCCGGCCCGTGGTCGGATCCTGAACGGCATAAATGAAGCTCTTGGCGCCTTCACCCAGTCGCTCGATCACATCGTACTGAAGCAATTTCTCAGCCATGCAGGCTTGCCTTTTACCTACGGCAACTTACCCATGCTCCGCCAGAGCAGGATCATCGGGTACGCACTATCTCCATTATCTGACGAATTATACGTTATGTCCGGCCAAATCGCGTGCTTTGTTGGTGGCCGTCCCCATGAATATCCTAATGAGGGAAACGCTTTACGGTGCAGTTTCGGGAATAACCCCCTGAGCGAGAAAAACGCAAAAGTAGGACGCCTCCCTGATTTGCCGGTCTAACAGCGTTTGGGTTGGGCAAATCATTAACATTGGGGGAAAGGTAGGAAAGACCGGGCAGAAGATCAAGCCCAGCAAATTCGAATATGAAAGGTTATTGTGAGTTTGGGGAATTGGACCGCACCAACTCGGCAACGATCGGCGCAAGACGAGCGCCGCTTAAGGCATAAGCTGCGCACGCAATTCCGCGACGGGAAAGTTTGTTCCCGCGCCCAGAACACCGGCATTGTGCCGGCTGACAAGCAGCACATGCTCCGACGAAATCCGGAACTGGTGCTGCAACGCCGTCACAAGCTGAGCGAGACGGGCTTGCTGCGTGGCAGTAGGTGAGCCGTGATTAAAGTCGCCGACCAGGCAGATGCTGATTGAATCGGTTCGTGCCGCATCAGAGAGGCCAGCGGGCAACTGCTGCGACCAACGCCTGCCAATTTGGATTTCGCCATCCGCACATCCATCGCCGTTGCCAATGACAAAATGGTCCGCAAGTCCACCGCGACCACGCCCAAGCGATATCGCATCTCCCGCTTTGGTGAGGCTCTGATGAATGTAGATGGATTTCCAATGCGCCGTACGCAATGGCACATTGGTATCGAAAACCCGATCAATCGTCTGATCACCGATTGCAAACAGGCTGCTCGAGGCGTCCTGAGTAAGCGGGCCGGGGTCCAGCACCTTGAGCAATGCACCTGTGCTGAGGAGCATTCCAAACAGGCAGGTCATGACGACCCACGTTCGTCGGCTCGAGGGCTTTACCTTGGCCGATACACCCTTTTTTGATTTGCGCGTTTTGCTCACCGCTTTTACCCGAGTAAGACCCAAATCCTGTGAAGCTCGGGCAAGCAGCGGGGTTCTGACATTCCTGTCAACCCAGCCGCGTGATCTCCGCCCGGCTCCGCCGAACGTTCGTGCAGGTCTTTTTGCAAAGACCGTGCGTCCGATAAAACAGCCCAAACCTCTTCTAATCCTTCATCGGCCAGCCGGTGAACGGGCTTGCGAAATTTCGCATCCGCATTATTACCGGCCGCGGCTGACCAACCCGCAGGCTGTTATCGGGCCAGCTAGAATACCCGTGATACGGTTTGATTTCACGTTTGGTTTGGAACTGGCAACAGCCGCGGCATTGCCGGTCACTCCGAAGCGATGTTCAGGTCGCCTGCGGAGAGATGTTTGAACTGGCCGCCCGATGCAGAGGCAGCGAGCTTCAGATCGCCGGATTCGGGGGCAGCCCCAAGGCCAAATGTATATAGCTTGATGCCCGCTCCCTGAGCTTCGGCCAAGGCATCGCGGTCGTCGCGATCCAAATCCCACTTCGCCGTGGCAATCACAATGGCGTCGGGGTGTTCGGCGACAGCTTTCTTAAGCGGCCCCGAAAGATGGCTGTTACCGGTTGCAACTGTGTCGGCCAGAGCCTTTCGGCAGGCAGCGATCTCGGTAGCTGTGGCGCTGTGCATGCCATCGGATGGATAGGCGGTCGTGTCTAACTTGTTGTCCCAAAGCATCACCTGAAATCTGCGATCTGAGCCGAGCGAATCGAGCGACTTGTAGCACGCTGCTTTGAGCGGATCGAAGAGCGTGTCATTGGAGTTGCCATTGTCAAGCAAGTAAATGACGCTCTTTGCATTCAACGTGACGCCGGCAAAATGAGGCCCACCAACGGCCGATCCGCCATGCGAACGGGCAAAAAAGAAAACTGCAACTCCGAGGCCGATCAGCAGCAGCAATCCAAGACCGATGAGGATGGGCAGGACCGGCCTCCGGCGAACCGTTTCTTCAGTTGCCGAGACTCCAGCTTGTTGACCCTCCGCCGGTTTGGCTGGAGCCGCAACTCTCCCAAGATCCGAGGCGCCGCCAACGGTTTGTGCCAGTTGGTCCAGTCCACTGGATTGGCCTGTTGAGGGTGCACCGCCCACCGGCGTATTTTTCTGATAAAGCGTCTTGACGGTTTTTTGGTGCGCAGTCGAACTGGCCCCAAGCTGAGTCGGCACCGTTTGAATCGTGCCGCAATATTGGCAACGACATACGGCGCCGGCAAAGGCGTCATCCATCGTCAGCAATGCCTGGCACTTTGTACAAGTGATGGAAATCATTAAGTCGTAGTCATGCTAAAGCCCAGGCTGCCAAAGGTAATAAAAGCCCGCGGGGATGAGCCCATTAACACCCGGCAAGTTTAACTGGGTGATGTTCGCCTTGGCTGGAGGCACTACGCTGCTGGCATAAATTGATCCGGAGTAGCCATACGGGCGCTTATACAGGATCACACTCGCACCCTTTGAATGGCTCAGCTCTTTTGCCAAATCGATCGCGTCTGACAGCAACCCGAGTCGATCCACAAGCCCCAGTTTTTGTGCGGTTTGCCCGCTAAATACCCGTCCACTGTACACGCCGGCGTAGTCCGGCTGTTTATAGAACATCAAGTCTTTGGCAGGCGCTTCTTTCACATTGCGGTTGGTCTGCACGATATTGATGAATCGGATAAAATATTCGTCCACCATTTGCTGCATCACGCTGCGCTCTTGCGGCCCAAGCGGTTTGAAAGGCGAGCCCATGTCCTTCAATGAGCCGCTTGTGATAGACCATGCCTTTGCCCCAATCTTTCCGAGGGTGCCGGAAAACTCCATGCTTTCAAAGATGACGCCGACGCTTCCAACGATGCTGGTTGGTTGGGCGACGATCTTGTCAGCTGCGCATGAGACATAAAAAGCCCCGCTTGCTCCCACCTCTTGAATGGAGGCAACCACGGGTTTATGCGTCTTTTGCTTAAACCGTTTGATGAGGTCGTACATCGCGTCGGAGGAAGTCACGGTACCGCCGGGCGAGTTGACTCGAAGCACGACCGCCGACACGGATGGATCCGATTCGGCTCGCTCGAGTTGCTGAGCGAACAGGCTCATCGGATTCTCCGTCGCCTGCAGAAGTCCGCCCGTCTTGGCGTTGGCCAACATCCCCTCGACCTCGATAATCGCAATTTTCTTCGGGAAAAACCCGGTGCCCGCCTCGACGACCTGCTCATCAAGCGTGTTGGAATTGGCAACAGGGGTCACCAGGAAACTGGGTGTTCCGCACCCGCAGGCGAGCGTGAGCATCGTCGTCAGGGCAAACCACCATCCGCCGCGAATCAGGCGGGAATCAACTGCTCTCATAATTCCCTCACAAAACTTAAAAAGTGCGCGCTAGAATAAACGGACTTAGGCGATTCTAACGATGCCTTATCACGTTAACAAAGCGCGCTTCGGACAGTTGGTCGAGGAGGCGATCGAGTCGCTCCCCGAACCCTTCGCGGAATACGTGGAATGTGTGTCAATTGAAGTCCGCGACCGTTCCACGCCAACTGAACGCAGCCGGCTCGGCATGCCCGGCGACAGATTACTGCTGGGTCTGTACACGGGGCGGCCCTTGACCCGCCGCAGTGTTGAGGAGTCTGGTTCGTTACCGGACGTGATCAGCCTCTTCCAAGAAGACATCGAAAACGTCAGTAACAGCGAGGCCCAGCTTGTCAAGCAGGTCCGGATAACACTTTTGCATGAAATTGGCCACTATTTCGGGTTAAATGAGAGACAGTTGGACGAATTGGGATTCGGATAATTACAGCTTTTGGAGAAGAACTCTTTATCAGGACAGGACGTAAGTTCAAAGGAATGGATTCCCGCCCGGCTCGAGGGTGAAGAGAAGTTTTTCTTGACCGCTAGCGGTTGGACCGCTTGCATCTCTGGCCAATTCACGACAAAGAATCGGTAGTGCTTTCAGGTTGGAGCGAGTTTTCGGAACTTGCTGCCTTAGAATGAAGGCCGAACAAAGTGTTGATAAAGTCATTTAGCGGCACACGACGCAAAAACGTTGTATGGTAAACTCGGCATCCCATCGGAGACCCAAGTCCATGTTCAAACAAGCGACCGCGCGATGTGCGGCGATGGCTATCCTTCTCGGCGTTGGCGGAGTGGCTCTTGCCGCCCAGGAAGCGCCTTCCACGGCCGATCAACCCCTCACCTATACCGGCATCACTAAACCCTCTGAACAGCGCGGGCTGAACTTCAACGGGCCGGGCGTAGTCGCTCAAGTGCTCGTGAAGGAAGGCGATCTCGTCAAGAAAGGCCAGCTCCTGGCCAAGCAAGATGACCGCGCCGACCAAGCCGATCTTAAGACGCTTGAGGCGAAGCTGGCTAGCTCTGATGTCGAGATCAACGCCGACCAAGCGCAGGCGGACGAAAAGAAGGTCGAGTGGGATCAAAAAGTAAAAGGCTTCAAAAAGAATGTCTTCAGCGATCTTGATGTGAGGCAAGCGGAGCTGGAATACACCATCGCCATCGCTCGTAAAGACATGGCAACGAAAGATAAGGAAGAGAAGCAAACGGAAGTCGATGCCCAGAACGTCAAACTTCAGCTTCGCGAACTTCGTGCGACGACCGACGGCATCGTTCAGCAGATCAACATTCACGAAGGCGAATTAGCTTCCAACGATCCCAAGGCGCCGGTCATGAGCATCGTGACCAATCAGCCGCTGTATGTGGAAGTTTACATGCCTGCGACAGTGGCCAAATCATTCAAGCCTGGCCAGAAACTTCAGGTTCGCTACACCGACGAGCACACCGACAAATGGACCAATGCGGAAATCGTATTACTCAATCCTGTCGCCAATGCGACGACCGCCACATCGAGCCAAAGTGTGCGGCTCCAGCTTGAGAATACAGAGGGAATGCGGGCCGGCATGCACGTATTGGTGAAACTGCCGGAAGTGGCATCCGCCGAGGCCTCGCGGTAATTTAGAAGGGTTTGGCGCGTACGGGTAAGGACTAATCGAGCAGACCAGCGAAAGCGAAGGTGAATCGTGGCATCAGGCGTTGTCGAGCAGCCGTCACAGGACGCGGAATCGGAACAAAAGAAAATTCCCGGCGCCGGAGCGCGTCGATCGCAACATGTGCAGCGCCTCCTGGATGCGGAGAACCTGCCTACCTTTCTGAACCATCTGCTGACGCAGCAGGCGATCATGGTCGCCGGCGCCGAAGCGGCTGCCTTCCTCATTGAAGGCGGTGCTGAAACCTTTTCGCTGCGTCCCATCGCGCACATCCGCGAGGACAACAGCGACTCCGAGACGCGCGCTGCCGCCCTCAATGCCTTCCAGGAGCTCATCCGTCCCTGTGTCGAGCAGGGTAAGGATGGCGTGCTGGAAGTCGGTCCGGCCAATGGGTCGGCTGAGGCGCAGTTTCTGCTCATCACATTACTTCGCTCCGATGCCAACATCGTTGCGGTGTCGGGTGTCATCACGCGATGCCTGAACCTCGAGCGCGCCCGCCAGCGGCTGCAATCGATGCAGCTCGTCGCCGGCTATTTCGAGCTTTTCACGCTCCGTCGCACGGCTGAGCAATCGCGCATGATTGCCGAGAGCCATCAGCACGCGATGCAGCTTTCCAGCGCCGTCGCCGTTGCCGAAGGCTTCGAGTCGGCTGCAATGGGCCTGTGCAATGAGCTTGCTACGCGCTCGGGCGCAACGCGTGTTTCGCTTGGCTGGGTCAAAGCCAACAAGACCATCAAGATTCGCGCCTTATCTCACACCGAAGAATTCGACAAGAAGCAGGAGCTGATCGTCATGCTCCAGAAGGTCATGGAAGAATGCTATGACCAGGAGCAGGTGGTCCAATATATCCCCGGCGGGCAAAGCAGCGACAATGTGACTCGCGCGGCTCAAGCGCTATCGCGCAGCCAGGGTGGCCATTCAGTCATTTCGATTCCGTTGCATCAGCGATCGGAAATTGTCGGGATCGTCACGCTTGAATTCCTGCCCGGACAACAGCTCAACCCCAATATTTCCCGTGGTCTGACCGTGGCCGTCGATCTGCTGGCTCCCCAGCTTTATGACCGGCACGAAAATGACCGCTGGCTCATTACCAAGGCGGCGTTGAGCACTCGCCACGGTGCCGAGTTTGTCTTCGGCAAACAACACACGCTTGCCAAATTGATCACCGTCGCGGTCATCGGACTGCTCGCGTTTGTCTGGTTCTTCAAGCCGATGTATCACGTCAGTGCCCCCTTCGAATTTGCTTCGATCCAGCCCGATTCTGTCGTCTCCCCCTTTGAAGGACGAATTGAGAGCGTCAAGACAATTGTTGACCCGATCAGTGGAATCACCCGCAAGATCAAACCGGGCGACAAGGTGACTAAGGGTGACGTGCTAGTGCGCCTGGACACCAAAGAGCTGCGGATTAAGCGAAACGAAAGTGTCGGCCAGGCCAGCGCCAAGGATCGCGAATCCAAGATGTATGCTGCTCAGGTGGCAGACCCTCATGCTGATGAGCAGCTTCTGGCCAAGTCGCAGGTTGCCGCCGATGAGCGCGACCACTACCTGGCTGAAGTCGCCTTCTACGATTACGAAATTGCCCAGGCCGACATTAAGGCCCCGAGGACGGGAATCATTCTCAAAGGCGATCTGGAAGACAAACTCAATGCCCCGGTGAAGCAGGGCGATGAGATGTTCCAGATCGGCGATCCCAATAACCTCCGCATTGAGCTGAGCGTTGAAGATCGTGATATCCAGGACATCCACGAAAGGCAGCACGGGAAAATCGCCACCAACGCGCTGCCCAACGAGAAATTCGATTTCGTTGTGGATCGCATCGTTCCGGTTGGCGCTCCCAAAGAAGGCAGCAACGTCTTCACCGTGTATGGAACCGTCACCGGTGAGAGGTCCGATGCCTGGCTTCCGGGTATGGCCGGCGAGGCTCGCGTGGATGTGGCGCCCAAGCGCCTTGCCTGGATCTGGACTCACCGTCTGATCGACTTCGTCCGCCTCAAGCTGTGGATGTAAGCCGGTATCCGCGGTGTCATTCAAACCCTGCTTGTGGTGCGTTGTCACCAATGATTCATCGCCAACTGCGGCGAGCAGCATCGACCATTGAAACTTTTACCGAAATCCAGCCATGACTCTTCAAATCCGACCGACGTTCTCCGAGTCCTGGTATCGCGTGAAGAGTCTTCGCGCCAAGCTGCGGGCGGGGGCCCAGATCTCCCGCCAGTTCTATCGCGGCGAGCGCTGGTATGTCGTCCGCGATCCGGCAGGTAACCAGTACCATCGCCTCAGCGATGCGGCTTATCGCTTCGTTGGCCTTCTTGATGGCTCGCGAACGGTGGAAGAGGCCTGGGATCTGGTCGGCGGTCAGCTTGAAGACGATGCCCCCACGCAGCCCGAAGTCATTCAGATCATGTCGCATCTGTACTCGGCGAATCTGATTGATGCCGACGTGACGCCCGATGCAACAGTCCTGCTGAAACGCCACAAGCAGCTCAGCAAGCGGAAGATGCAAAACCGCCTGATGAACGTGCTGTTTCCACGAATTCCAATCTGGGATCCCGATGCGTTCATCCAGCGATGGATGCCGTTGGCCAAGGTGCTGTTCAGCAAATTCGGCGCGCTGGTCTGGCTTATCGTCGTGGGAGCCGCCATTACGATGCTGCTTCCCTACTGGGATAAGTCAGGCCACAGCCTCAAATCGGCGGCGATGCATGCCGTCGACCTTCGCTATAACACCATCAATATTCTGCTGCTGTACGGCGTTTTCGTGTTCATCAAGTTCATTCACGAATTGGGCCATGCATTTTCCTGCCGAAGGTTTGGGGGAGAGTGTCACGAGATGGGCGTGATGTTCCTGGTGTTTGTGCCGACGCCTTATGTAGATGCGTCCAGCGCGTGGTCGTTCCCCAACAAGTGGCACCGATTCTTTGTCGGCGCTGCGGGCATGATTGTCGAGCTGTTCTTCGCATCACTGATGGCATTCGTCTGGATGCGCACCGGCGATCCTAAATCACTGATCGCTCAGCTTGCCTTCAACTCGATGTTGATCGCAAGCGTTACGACGATCCTGTTCAATGCTAACCCCCTGCTGCGATATGACGGCTATTACATGCTCAGCGACTTTCTGGAGATTCCCAATCTCAGCCAGAAGAGCAATGAATACGCGCTGGGCCTGATCAAGCGCCACATCTTCCGTGTGAAACTCCAGCAACCTTTGCCGCCGGCATTGCAGCGCGTGTGGCTTCTGTTTTACGCGATTACTTCTGCGATCTACCGCGTATTTGTCGGTGTGCTGATCATCCTGATCGTGGCCTTTCAGGTGCCGGTGCTCGGTGTGCTCATGGCGCTCGGTGGCGTTGTCACCTGGATCGCGGTGCCGGTTTTCAAGCTCTTTAAATACTTGGCGGTCGAGCCGGAACTGCACCGCAAGCGAGGACGAGCGGTCGCCTTTTCTGTAGTCGTCGCGGCAATCATCATCGGATTCATCGGTCTTATTCCATTCAGTTTCTCGGTCGACCAGGTTGCCATCGCTGACGCAGCTGAGCACGAAGCGGTGATGCCGCAATGGCCTGGATTCGTGCGGGAAATTCGCGCTCACGATGGCGATATGGTCAAAGCCGGTGACGTGATTCTTGTGACCGATGATCCTGATCTCAATAAGCAGATTCGACAGGAAAGGTCGGATGTCAAGCTTTATGCCGATCAGGAAGCTGCGGACCGGGCCATCAATGATCCTGCGGCTGCCGAGATCGATCATGAGCAGTGGGTAAGTGCCAACGGTATTCTCAACGAACTTCTGCAGCAGCGCGACGCGTTGACGCTTCGGGCGCCAATCAGCGGCCAGCTCGTGGCGCCAAAGCTCAATCAATTGATGGGCGTCCGCCTCGATCATGGCAAGGAAGTGGGGACCGTGATCGATTCCGATCGTCTGAACATCCGCGTTCTGCTGGAACAAAATGAATCGCAGCTCATCACCAGCGTCATGGACAATGATGCACAAGCGAAAAAGCTTCGGACTGAAATTCGCCTGACTTCGGATATCGATACAGTTCTGGTGGGCGGGCGGCCACATAAAGTCGGCGCGGCTACAACCAAGCCGCCGCATCCAGGCGTAACGACTGCCGGCGGCGAAGAATATGCCGTCGATCCAAAAGATCCGAACAAACTCCAGTCCGATCAGTTTGAAATCGACGTTCCGCTGGCCAATCCTGACAAGAAGTACGTGGTTGGGCAGAAGGCTTACGTCCGCTTCAAGCTCGACAAGCGGCCTCTGGGATGGCAGTGGTATCGGCGAATTCTCCAGATCATTCAGACCAAACCGACCAATCCGCTCGTATAAGATCTGCGGAAGTGAACGGCCGGGAATAGCGCTTTTGAACTATCGCGGAGCACGGAGAAGCCATGACACAGGTTGCCAACAACGAGCTCTGGTCCATCTTTGACGCCCGGCGCGTGAAGCTGGCCGAACTCAAGAACCTCGATGCAATGGCCAATGGTGTCGTTGGCTGGTTCAAGAACCGCCGGCGAGTTCTTCCGAGGCTCCGCGCTCAAGTCGATCGCATCGAGAAACTCGAACCAGAAATTCACAACCTCGGCGCTGCTCGGTTTCAGGAAGCGGTCCACGAGGTGCGCGATCTGGCGCGGCTGGGGCGACTGACCGGCGCAATGGAGGACAGGGCGGTTGCTCTTGTTCGTGAAGCGGCACTGCGAGCATTGGGAATGCGGCCGTTTCCTGTGCAGCTCATGGGCGCACTGGCCATGACTGAAGGCGCCGTGGCCGAGATGGCAACGGGTGAAGGCAAGACGCTTACCGCCTCCCTCGCGGCAAGCCTGTGGGCGTGGGCTGGCCGGCCGGTGCATGTCATCACCGTCAACGACTATTTGGTGCAGCGCGACGCCGAAGAAATGGGTCCCGTCTACAAGATGCTGGGTCTCAAGGTTGGCTATACCATCCACGAATCGACCTCCCAGGATCGCTTCGAGCACTACCGCCGCGATGTGGTCTATACCACCAGCAAGGAGCTGGTCGCCGACTTCCTGCGCGATCAGATTAAGCTGGGAACGCTGCGAAATTCAACACAGACGGGCGTCGGCATGATGCTCAACGGCCCATCCGCTCAGGGGCTATTGGTTCCAGGCCTGTGGCGGGTCATCGTGGACGAGGCGGACAGCTTGATGGTCGATGAAGGCGTCACGCCGCTCATCATCTCAAATTCACCCGATGAAGATGCGAATGCCAGCTATTTCAAGGCGGCATACGAACTGGCGCTGAAGCTTGAGAAGGACAAGGATTTCACCGTCGATAAAACAGTTCGCCAGTGTGAGTTGACGGCTCGCGGTCAACGCCGGCTCGAAGAAATCAGCGAAGATTCGAATTTCTGGAAGGGACGCCGACGGCGCGAAGAGCTTACGCAGCAGGCGCTGACGGCCCAGTATTGCTTCATCAAGGATGAGCAGTACCTCGTCAATGACAACAAGGTCATGATCATCGACGAGTTCACGGGTCGTATCATGAAGGATCGTTCCTGGCGCCATGGGCTGCACCAGGCGATCGAAGTCAAAGAGAATGCTCGGATCACTGCCGACAAGGAAAACCTGGCGCGCCTGAGCTTCCAGCGGTTTTTCCGCCAGTACTATCACATCTGCGGGATGACCGGCACGGCCTGGGAATCGGCGTCAGAGCTGTGGCAGATTTACCAGCGCCCGATTGTGCGAATCCCGACCAATCGTCCCTGCATCCGTGTGCACTTGCCGGTGAGGATGTACGACACGGCTGACCAGAAATGGACTGCTGTGGTGGAGCGTGTGGCCGAGCTTCATGAGAAGGGCGTTCCTGTGCTGATCGGCACGCGCAGCGTCTGGGCCTCGGAAGAGGTCAGCAAGCGGCTCACCGAGAAGGGCCTCGTCCATCGCGTACTTAATGCGACGCAGACGAAAGTCGAAGCAGAGATCGTCGCGCAAGCAGGTCAGCGCGGGCAGATCACCGTGGCCACCAACATGGCTGGTCGCGGAACTGATATCAAGCTTGCCAAGGGCGTTGCCGACTTGGGTGGCCTGCATGTGATTTCCACCGAGCCGCATGGATCGGGTCGCGTCGATCGCCAGCTCTTTGGCCGCGCCGCACGTCAGGGTGATCCCGGCTGCGCCCAACTATTCTGCTGTGCAGAGGATGACGTGTTTATTCGACACGCCAACCATCTGCGCAAAGCGTGGCGCGCCATTGGCGCTGCCCGGCTCATTAAGATCGCTCAAAATCGCGCCGAAAGGCTTGCGCGCTTCAACCGCAAGGAAGTGCTCAAGAACGACGACTGGATGGATGAAATGCTGCCGTTCTAAGCCAGCGGCATTTCCACTAGACGTTTTCCGCCGCCACCAGGTCGTCGTAAGTTTCCCGCCGTCGGATCAGACGATAGTTGTCCCCATCCACCAACACTTCAGCAGCGCGCGGGCGATTGTTGTAGTTACTGCTCATGGCAAAGCCATAAGCACCGGCAGTGAAAACCGCCATGAGGTCACCGCGCTCCGTCTTCGGAAGTGGCCTGTCCTTGGCCAAGTAATCCCCGCTCTCACAGATCGGCCCGACGACATCGACCGTTTCACCATCGCGCGGAACCAAGTCTGAATCGCGCGAGGTCGGAACATTCCCCGCCGAAGGCTTGGCCGGCCAGATGAAGTGATATGAATCGTAAAGCGTAGGCCGAATCAGATCATTCATCGCGGCATCAATAATCACAAACCGCTTGTTGCCTCCCGTCTTCCGATACAGGACTCGCGACAGCAGGATGCCCGCGTTTCCGACAATATATCGCCCCGGCTCCAGTGCGATCCGATAGGGCTTGCCCTTCAGCAGCGGCAGCAGTGCCTTGGCATGCTCAGTGACCGGCAGGGCCTGATCCGGGTGCTTGTAATTGACGGCAAAGCCGCCGCCCAGGTCGAGCCACTCGATCCGATGCCCGCGCCGCGTCAGCTCGTCGATTAATTTTGTCGCTTTGCTGACTGCATCCACATAAGGCTGGATCTCATAGACCGGCGAGCCAATGTGAAGGTGAAGCCCGCCAATGCGGAGGTTCCTCAGATTCCGATATTGCTCGAAAACGCGCTCAGCGCGATCGATATCGACCCCGAACTTTGTTTCCTTTTTGCCCGTCGTTGTTTTCGCATGGGTCTTTGGATCGACATCCGGATTGATGCGGATCGCACCGACGGCCTTCTTGCCCATCTGGCCCGCGATCCGATCGATATTTTCAATCTCGGCTTCTGACTCGATGTTGAATGCCGCGATGCCAGTCTCGAGCGCATCGGCAATTTCCTGATCTGTTTTGCCGACGCCTGCGTAAATGATTTGATCGGGTTTGCCACCCGCGCGCAAGGCGCGAAACAATTCTCCGCCGCTGGTGACATCAAATCCGCAGCCCGCCTCCGCGAGCAGCCGGCAGATGTGCAGATTTCCGCAGCTTTTGATCGAGTAGCAGATCGTCGCTTTGACTGGCGCAAATGCGTCGGCCACCTGCTGGTAATGGTGCAGGAGAGTTGCTTTGGAATAGACATAGGTTGGCGTTCCCACCTCGCGCGCGATGCGCTCGGCTGGAACACTTTCGCAATAAAGTTCGCCGTTCTTGTAGCTGAAATGATCCATGCTGCTTTGATGATTCGATGTTACTTGGAATAAAAGCCCGGTTACTGCCTGTTTCTTTTCGACAATTGTGGCGATCGAGCGCCATGCGTCAAAATCGAAGCGCACAATGATAGGCTTGGTGATCCTTGAAGAAGCCGTTATTCGAGAAGCATCCGATGACGCGCGACAGACATCAGCGTAACATTCGCTCGCATTGCTGGAGATGCCATGAAAGGATCGAGTCTCGCAACTGAAACAGTCCGCACGGCCAAGCGGAGTGAAATGATCGATGTCACCGACCGGGTCGCGGCGATTGTTTCCAAGCTGGGCGTGAAGGAAGGCATGGCCATCGTGTCGGTGCCGCACACAACGGCCGCCTGCACGATCAATGAAAACGCCGACCCCGATGTCCGTCACGATATGCTGCGCAAGCTCGAGGAGCTGATTCCGAAGCGCGAGGGCTATTACCGTCACAATGAAGGCAACAGCGACAGCCATGTCAAAAGCTCCCTCGTCGGCACGACCGTGACGGTGCTAATTGAATCGGGAGAGCTGCTGCTGGGAACGTGGCAGGGGATCTATTTTTGCGAATTTGACGGTCCGCGCGACCGGACGATGCACGTGAAAATTGTCGCCTTTTGAACGCACACGATGAAAGGGCCGAGCGCATGGCGGAAACCATTTTTTCAAAGATCATCGCCAAGCAGATTCCCGCGAAGATCGCGTATGAAGACGACAGATACGTGGTGATTCACGACATCCAGCCACAGGCTCCAGTTCATCTGCTGGTGATTCCCCGCAAGCAAATCGCCACGTTAAATGATCTGCAACCGGGTGATGCTGAACTGGTGGGGGGCATGTTCCTGGTCGCTTCGAAGGTGATGACGCAATTGGGACATACCGACTATCGGACCGTCTTCAATTGCGGACCGGGGGCGCAGCAGTCGGTCTTCCACATCCATTTGCATGTGTTGGCCGGCCGACCATTTACCTGGCCGCCGGGCTGATCAGATCAGGTCTTGGCGTGATACACTGTGGAATAAAAAGAAGACACCGGCTGTTAAGGCTCGGTGTCTTCCGGAGGGGAGAAAATGCGCCGTAAGCGCTTTGCTTTTAAAATTACCTATCTTAATCCTATCGCTACACCCGCACCTGTCAACTATCTTTTTCTTGCGTCACAGATGCCCTGACGAACGTGCTGATACAGACCATCGGCGAGGCACCTCACGAAACTCAAATAAAAAGTGAAAATCCATCCACCATGCTTCGGAATCCGACCTTTGTCGAACATCGCTCATGGCAAACCCCGCTAAGTGACGGACACATTATACCGTTCGGCCTGTTGTTTCCGCAAGCCTTCAATTGCCTCACGCATTTTGCCCGTCGCCTCTTCCAAAGCCTGTTTCCCCGTTGAACTTCTGTCAAATTCCACCTTGGGCCCGAAGGTCAGGCGGGCTTTGTTGGGTGAAGCTACGGCGGCGACCATTTCTTTGCCGCGCTGGGTGCCGTCAAGATACGCAGGATAGACATCCACACCGGCCTTAATGGCCATCAAAGCGACGCCGGTCTGAAAGGGAAGCAACTCCTGCGAAGTTTCAATCTTTCCCTCAGGAAAAATGCCAAGGATCCGACCGTTTTCCAAGGCACGCAAAGCAGCTCTCGTCGCAGTTAAATCTCGCCCGCTTCGCTGGACCGGAATGGCATGGACAGCGCGAAAGACCGATCCCAGCACCGGAATGTCATAGTATTCCCCGGCCATCATCCAGATGACCAGCCGCTTGCGGATGGCCGACTGGATCAGCAGCGGATCCAGCGCGCTGACATGGTTACAGACGAGAATGGCTGGGCCTTCCGACGGAAGGGGACATTCATTTTGAACTTTGATGCGATGATAGAATCGTGTGAAAAAGCGGTTCCCCGCTTTCAAAATGCGGACGCTGATCGTGGTTTCGGGATTCTTCCCGGATTTTTTCTGCTCTTTGTCACTGCTCACGGGCTGAGGGAAATACCGGAATTGGCGGCTGTACGCCAGCGATTATTGTAAAAGCGTCAATGAAAGTTATGCAGCACGCGTCTTCTGGCGGAGGTCGGTGACGCGCTGGGCGAGTGATTCCATGCGCTGGCGCGCGTTGCGGATGGGACCCGAAAGCTCGTCGAGCCAATGCAGGCTCTGGCTGCTCAAGTTAATCGACTCATCGGGCAAGTCGCTGGATTTCCAACCGGCTACCAGTTTCGTTACCCGTCGTTGCGTATTCCACCTCAAGGCCAGCCAAAGGGCGGCATAGAAGAGAATCAAGAATGCAGCGCTTCGAAGTAGATAATTGACGCCCAACACTTCGACGACGAGCGCGGCCATTCTTCGCCAGGCCCAGACATGGCGATCCGGGTCGCCCAGAGCGGCAGCCAGGATCGGCTGGATGAAAGGAAACCAAAGAAGCGCACCAATCGTCAGCAGCCAGCGGATGGGAGAAAGTAAAAAGCCACGCGAGCTGGCCCCGAGCTCACGCGCGGACTGCCTTTGGCGCTGCACGGTGTCTGCCAGGCCGCGATGAAGTGTGCCAGCAGACAGTTCCGCCGGCATCGACTCCCACAGCTTATTTTGCCCATACAGCGAAGCCACGATCGGCTGCTGCTGGCGAAGCTGTGCGAAGGTCGTCTGGATCAGAATCTCAAACGATTCGCCCGATTCCTTCACACAGGCATCCACCAGGCTATCGGCACTCTGCATCATCACAGCATTGCGCGACACTGCGCTTCGGATCAGCAGAAACACCGGCTGCAAAAGTGTGTGAACCAGATTCACCACCGGCCAGCGAGCAACCCGCTCCTGCAAGATTTCGTCAGCAATCGCCATCCGCGTGCCGGGGTCGTCGAGAATGCCGGGAACGATGCGATCGAGGAGCGGGCGACCAATCCGCGTGGCAATCAGTTCCTCGGCATCGCGCTGAAGATTTTCCAGCCGCTGTGCCCGGACGGTAAGTTGCTGGGAATCGAGCCAAGTCAGCAGCGCACCGTCCTGACGTGCCGTAGCAAGCTGCTTTGACTCGCGGACCACTTGATCCGATCTCTGCTGGCAGACCAACTGGCGGAGGGTGGTCATGTCAAATTGATCGGGATGACGAGAACTCACGAGAAAAACGCGAGGCGGCTGACTCAAGGAAAGTGTCTTCTGCACGCGGCGCGCATAATCATCGCGCAATTCATCCATTGCCGCGGACGCGGACTCAGAATCACCATCAGAACCATTTGATCGCGAGTCAAATTGCGCAGTTTCGCCATTCACCCCCGCGCTCGATCGGCCAAACGACGCACCGGCGGCAACCATGCCTGAAAGCTGATCCGCCTTGGTCAAACAGAAAACAAAATTCTGTGGCGTATTGCCCTCAGCAACGCGCGCGAGCATCTGCTGCGGCTGCTGGTCTGCATATTTTTCGACACTGCTCACCCACACCGGGTAAAGCATGTACCGCAGCATCGCCCGCGTGACCTGAAGATGAGCCGCATATTTGCTGTCGATGTCCGGCAGGTCCAGCAGCACCTGGCGGCGCAAGCTCGGAAGATCATGCGCAATCACGCGATATTGCCCGGCCACTTCGCGATCCAAAAGCTGACGCAGCGCCGCTTCCTGCGAGCGATGGGCATAGGCGATGGCGATCTCCGTGCCCGCGCCGTGTGAAGTCACTTGCGTGATTGTTTTTCCCACCAATGCATTAACCAGCGCGCTTTTGCCGACGTCTTTGCCGCCGATCAGGCCGACCATGTAGAACGATTCGTTGTCATCCGGCGCCAGCGCATCATCGGACAGCACCGGCGCATCCTCATCCAACAGCGCGGGGCGCTCTGCACCGGTCAGTTCCATCGTTTCATGCACAAGCTGTTCAATCGCCGGCGTCATGAATTCGCACTCCTACTGCTCGCCCATTCCTTCCTCAATGCCCGCCGCCTGCGCCAATTCCAGCGCAGCCCGATCGAGATGCTCCAATGATTTCGGTGATGGAGCTTGCCGATCGATCCATTCGCAGAGCTTTTCAATCTGTTCGTGCGCCAGGCGCGTGAAACGATCGGAGATTCGGGCATTGGTGGAACGCGTATGGGCTGCGACCTCATTGCTCACGCGTTCCGAAAGCCAGGTCGCAATGCTGTAACCACCAAGGACAAGCAAATCGGTGCCAAACAGCGCATGATGCGCGACCAGCGCGATCAGCAGAAGATACGGCGCTGATTCGGTCATTTTCGTAAGCTTGCTCCCGCCGGGGAGATACTTCAGCAATGCCTGAATGGCCCGCGTGTCGCGAGGTGTCGCGTTCCATCGCTTCTGCAGCCAGTCTTTCAGCGCCTCAAGCTCTTCATCGGCAATCCGCCCGGCCTGATCGGGGGTGAGGCGAGCAGAGTCATAGGATTTGCTATCGGCAGTGATCCATCGCTGCGCGGCAGGGCTCGCACGAAGGACATCATCGAGCCGGCTTTGAAGGACTGCGAACTGATCGATGAGCATCTCCCGGAAATCCGGCGCGCCGCCCTGCGGCTTCGCGGGCGCATCAGGATTCAGAGCGGCCGGCGAAACTTCGCCGCGCATCACATAATCCCACGCGACGCGAGGTAGCCGAACAAGCAGCCCCGGCGCCTGCCGAACACGATCGAGAATTCTCTGCGGCCCCATCAGGTACAGCACGCTTCGCTGCTGAAGACGACGTTGGAGCTCTGACGTGACTGGGTTGACGTCCACGCCGGGCGCGGGCGTTTCCATCTGACGCAATGCAGCAACCAATCGATCCGCTTCGCGCCGATCTTCGCGCATCGGCCCGATCACCTTGTCTTCCAGACGGATGGCAAGATCTCCAGCGCGATTGGCAAGACCCGCCGCGCGCCTCTCGTCGTCGCGCCGCGCCAGATCGCGCAAGCTCTCGTCCGACAGCATTGACCGCAACGCCGACAATCCCTCGGCGGCCGGTGGCTCATACGTTGCATCATCCCGCGCGACGATGAAGACCGATTGTGAAGAATCGGCGCTTCCATTAGAGCTGCCGTCAACGGCTGCGAATCCATATCCGCGAAGCTGCTGGCGGTAATCATCGATCACCACCTGCTCCTCGGCCTTGTTCATCACAAACAGCACGGGGATCATGTAGCGTGCCGCCAGGCGGTAATAGGGCAGCAGCTCCGTCATCTGATATTTTTCGGGCGTCACCAGAAAAATGATGGCTTCTGCCCAGCGAAACACGCGATCTGCTTCCGCGTGATGGGCCGGCTGATCGCCATCCAAGTCCGGCGTGTCCAGCAACACAATTCGCGACAAAAGCTCTTGCGCCTGCGGCGCGCCGTTGGGCAACAGATCCCGCGACACGATGACGAGCGCTCCGGTTTGTCCGCGCGCTGGTAAACCATCCGACGGAATAACCACATGCTGCACGCCGAGCCAATTGCTGGGAAGATCGTCGCTGCTACCAGCAATGGCTACCGCGCCGCTCGTAAAGGTCCTGCGGAATGATGTGGCCGACGCACCGACTCCCAAAAGTCGGTTCACGACCGTGCTTTTGCCAGTTCCTGTTCCACCAATGACGGCTGTAAGCAGGGGGCCATGCTTGGGGGGATTCAGATGAAAGCGCAGCGCCGCCGCATCGGAGCGCCATCGCTCAAGGGCAGGGCGTGCCGATGTAATATGAGCGCTGACATCGGCCAGCAATTGCTCCAGCCGCGCCAAGAGCGGCTCAATTTTTTGCATCCGAACTGCCATGCGCTCCCAAGGGTCGCCCAACCAACTGCATTTACTTCACCGCGATTGTTGGCGGTAGCGATTGGATTTGCAATCCCGCAAGGATAGTCGTCCGGCCACCCCAAATATTGAGCCGGCAGGTACTTTTGACTGGTTATGCGATGCTTAGCTCGTCCGATGTTGACGCCGATCCACGCAATCCAAGACCGCTCGCGCTTCTTATGCTAAACTGCTTTCATGGACCAGTATTTGACGCTGCTCCGGCATGTGCTGGAGACAGGCCATCGAAAATCGGATCGCACCGGCACCGGCACGCTCAGCTTGTTTGGCTATCAGATGCGATTCGACTTGTCCGAGGGGTTTCCGCTGCTGACCACCAAAAAGCTGCACACGCGATCGATCATCCACGAGCTGCTCTGGTTCCTCAAAGGCGAAACGAACATTCGCTATCTCCGCGAAAATAAAGTCACCATCTGGGACGAATGGGCCGACGAAAACGGCGAGCTCGGACCCGTCTACGGCAAACAATGGCGAAGCTGGCAGGGGGCCGACGGCAAAACTTACGATCAGATTCGCTCAGTGGTCGATCAAATTCGCAAAAACCCCGACTCGCGCAGGCTCATTGTCAGCGCTTGGAATGTCGCGGATGTAAGCAAGATGGCGCTGCCGCCTTGTCATTGCCTGTTTCAGTTCTACGTTGCCGATGGCAAGCTCTCGTGCCAGCTCTATCAGCGCAGCGCGGATGTATTCCTTGGGGTGCCGTTCAATATTGCTTCCTATGCGCTGCTGACGCACATGATGGCGCAGGTTTGCGATCTTGAAGTTGGCGATTTTGTGCACACGTTTGGCGATGTGCACCTCTACTCGAACCACATCGAGCAGGCACACGAGCAACTGACCCGGGCGCCTCGGCCACTTCCACGACTGCAATTAAACCCGCAGGTAAAAGACCTGTTTTCGTTCCGATATGAGGACATCGAGATCGTCGGATACGATCCGCATCCACCAATCAAAGCACCGGTGGCCGTATGAAAATCACGATGGTGATGGCGGCCGCCGAGAATGGGGTCATTGGCCTTAACAATCGGCTCCCGTGGCACCTGCCGGCCGACCTGCGTCATTTTCGCCAGGTGACTGGCTCCAATCCGGTCATCATGGGGCGACGAACTTACGATTCGGTCGGCAAGCCGTTGCCGGGCCGGCGCAACATTATCATCACGCGACAACGCGGAATGACAATCGAAGGCTGCGATGTGGTCCATTCCCTGGCCGAGGCGATCGAGTTGGCCAAATCAACAAACCCACCTGAAGCCAGCATCGTTGGCGGCGCCGAGATTTACCGCCAGGCGATGGGCTTGGCTGATTTGATTTATCTCACTCGGGTTCACGCCGAGCCGGAGGGCGATGCTTTCTTCGATGGGCCTGACCTGTCGCAATGGAAAGAGATTTCGCGCGAAAATTTCCCCGCCGATGCAAAGAATTCAATTCCCTATAGCTTTATTACCTACGAGCGCGTGAAGTGAGAATCAGTTGGCGACCTTGAGCGAAACCCCGCGCTCTTTGTTGTGCCCAAGCAGCTCGATCGACTTTTCATACACCAGCGCTGGCGACAATCGGGTCATGCAGCGATGATCCAGCGGGCAAACCTTTCGCTGGCAGGGACCGCAGAAGACTTTCACCGCGACCTGGCGTTCGAGCGAGTAGTAGATTTCCGTCCACTCCGGAAAGGTCGGCCCAAAGATCGTAACCACAGGCACATTCATCGCCGCGGCGATGTGGCGCGGGCCGGTGTCGTTGGTGACCATCAGATCGCAGCGTCGAACGATTTCCTTGAGCGATCCAAGGGTCATGCCTTTGTTGGACAGGTCGATCGGAGCATGGCTCATGCTGCGCTTGATCGCTTCGACGATCGGCCGCTCTTTTGGAGCCGCGCTGATCATCACTGTCGCGCCCAGTTCATCGATGAAACGGTCAGCGAGATTCGCAAAATATTCTGGCTTCCAGCACTTGGCCGCGCCGTATTGCGCGCCTGGGTTAAGCAAGACGAGCGGCGGTTGCGCAGCGCGCCCTGGTCGCATCGTGTCGGCATCCAGCCCGCAGCGCGTCAGCACCTGCTCGGCTTCTCGCCGCTCCGATGGCGTGACAAACAGCTCCATTTTCAAATCGCACTGATTGGCGCCCATATACCGCGCCAGGCCTAAATAGGATTTGATGATGGGGGTCGGGACAAACTTGCCGCGTTCCTTCACCGGCAGCAGCTTGTCGGTCAGCAGAAACCCACGACCGTCGCGCTCATAGCCGACCACGCGCGGGATGCCTGCCATCTTGCAGATCAACGCAGTTTTGAAGCTATTGGGCAGGAGAATCGCCAAGTCGAATTTCGCAGAGCGCAGTCGCGTGGCTAAATCAAACAATCCCTTGCCGGTCTTGCTGTGCGATTTTCCGGTGCGATAGGTAATGAACTGATCGGCCCAGGGCATGCCCGCATACAGGTCTTTAACATACCGGCGGATCAGGTAGCTGATGTGGGCCGACGGATACAATTCGCGGATCGCGCGAAGCGTAGGCGTCGCCATTACCGCGTCGCCCACCCAACTCGGCTGCACCACCAGGATTTTCGAAGGATCGGACATTGGCCAACAAGTATAGCGATTTATTTCCTGGACGCGCGGTTTTCCGCAACCAGAATCTCGACGGTTCGTCCGCCATCAGAATAGGCCCAGCCGCGATAGGGGATGATCGGATCGTGCAGCAATTGCAGCCGTTGGCGTGATTCTTCGGGGGCCTTCTCCCAGGCTTGGCGGGTCAGCACGAGCCAATGGGGCCAAAGCTCCCAATGCTTTTCGTTTAGAAAGCTGGTCTTTTCTTCCCGGATCGTCCCGCCCTGATAGAAGCCGAGGCTCGGCTCCTTGTAATCGATCATCACCACCGAATCGGGCGCCGTCGCCCCGACTTTCTTCAGCACTCCAGCAACGTTGATCGAAGTGCGCAGGAACTTTGCCTGTCCTAGATACAGCGTAAAACCGATAACAACGACCACCAACATCCCAACGCCTGTCGCCGCCATCGCGGCTGAATACCGCCGAACTCGGACGAGGGCGAAAACGACAATCGCGTAGAGGATTCCCGCAGATGTGTAGCCAATCAGCCCGGCGTACGGCTGGTTCGCGAACTTCGGCGGATGAATTCCCGGTAATTTGAAGCCCGGCACCAGCAACCACGGCAGGACGCTCATTAAAATTGCACCCACCGCCCAACACCCCGCACCAATTTGAAACGATCGGTGCTGCATATCCGGCTCTTCGCGATCAATGCAGCGAATGACCGCGGATGCGGTGAGAAATGACAGAGCCGGAAACACCGACAGAATGTAGTGCGGCAACTTCGTGCCCATGAATTCGATCATGAGCCAGGGACCGATCACCGCTGCCAACGCAAATCGAATCTGTGGATCATGCCGATGGCGAATCGCCAGCCCAATCGCAATCGGCAGCAAAAAGCTCCAAGGAAAGAAGGTCACCCAGATCAACACAAAGTGATACCCCGGTGGGAGATTATGCCCCTCTTTGCCCTGCTCGAGATGCGCCTTGGCCTCAGCGGTGGCCTTCACCAAAAATTCCGGAGCGCGGTGGTAAACCAGATACAACCAAGGAATGACAATCGCTGCGATTACGAGGATCCCGACAATCGTTTGTAATGAGCGATAGGAGAAACGCTTAAGAGTGAGCTCTGTTTCCGGTGGCGCGATGGTCCCGCGCATTAGCCCGACCAGATAGAAGATCGTCAGGACAACCGCCGTGCAGCCCACGGTGCCGAGGATGAATGGCCCCTTGGTCAATCCGCCTAGTCCCAGCATCACCGCCATCAGCAGGACCGGCGTCCACTTTCGGCTTCCGTCATAGATCGAATACAGACATAGCTGCGCGATTGTAGTAAATAGCAGCAAAACGCTGTCGGTCAGGCAGACTTTGGCCGATACGATCGTCATCAGACTCGTGGCCAAAATGAAGATCGTCCAAACCGCGTGCCGCGGGGTTACGCCGCGCCAAAGCGCGATCGCCAAAACAGTCAACGTCAGCAGCATCGCCAGCGACGAAGGGAATCGCGCAGCAAACGTCCCGCCCACCGATCCATCCCCAAAGATCCGCATGGCGGTGGCCTGGCACCAGTAAATCAGCGGCGGTTTTTGCGCCCGAATCTCATCGTAAAGGCGTGGCACCACCCAATCGCCGCTCTGCAGCATCTGCCGTGAGCACTGCGCGTAGCGAGGTTCATCCCGATCGAAGAGGCTCACGCGCGCATTCCCGGCCAGATAGACCGCCGCCGCGCCAAGCAGAATCAGAATGATGCGTTGAGTGCAGGAAACCATTGCGTCATTGGGTGGCGCGAATCAGCTTGCGCGACCTGATGGGCGAAGGTACGGGGATTGGCTGAAAAGTAAATGGTCGGCTGATTCGCGGTGGCGCGCATTCCTAATGACAATTGTTTCAGGATGATTCTTCGAGCTTCTGGCGAATTCTTGCCTTGGCCGATTCCGACATCGTCGCCGGCTCATCGACTATCTTCTTTACGACATCGCGCAGATAGGCAAGTTGCCTGCGATACCTTCGACAATAACGGCACAGCCCAAGGTGAATAGTCAGCCCAGCCCGCTCCCAGCGTGTCAGACGGCGCTCGCGCGCTTCGGACATGAGGCGCGTGGCCTCACGACACGTCAGATTCAGATTCCGGATGTCGCGCAGCCTAGCCATTTCAGCGACCATCCTTTCCGAACCAGTGGACCGACAGGCATTGCCTCAGGGCCGACCGGGCGCGGTGAAGCATTGTCCATAGATTGGTCGGCGAGATCTCCAATTCCTGACACAGCGCGTCGGTCTCCATTTCCTCCGCCTCGCGCAGCCAGAAAAGTTGCGCCGTCCGCGGCGGAAGCTTTTCAAGACACTTGTGTAAAACATCACGAAATTCGGCATTCTCAAGCTGCGCTCCGGGAGTCTTATCCCAAAACGGCGGCATTGCTTTCCAATGACCGCCGCGGTCGAACATATCCTCGGCGCCTTCTTCTTCGATTTCGCTCATCGGCCGCTGCCGCCAGGCGCGCCGCAAATGATCCATCAATTTGTGCCGCAGAATTCCCGTCAACCAGGTCCGCTCGGAAGAGCGAGCATCGAAGCTCTCGCGACTCGCGAGCGCCGCCAGCAATGTTTCTTGAACCAGATCTTCGGCCACATCCGCTCGCCGGGTTCGGCGATAGGCGTAGGCATAGAGCGCATCGCCATGCTCTACGAGCCAGCGGGTCGCTGAATTGGCCTGCGCCGAATTGGGCGTGGGAACGACGCTCATACGCAGAAGGCGGACGTGCAAAATGATAGCGTCAGGAATTTTTCTGGCGACCTGTCAGGTTTCAAAGGCAGCCGCGACTCACGTGCATCAAGCGACAAGTTATCCCAGCGGTGTTCGCGGGAAAGTCGCCTGAAAATGCTTGAAGGAGTAGTCATGCGTAGCACGTGCGCGGCGGAAATGCTGGAAAATCGGCGGCTTTTGTCCGCCTCGGGATTCATTGGGCATCGGTCCGATGGGGCGTCACATTCGTCGGGCGATTTTGTCTATATCGAAACCAATAACCCCAACAGCGGACAGAATGCAGTGCTGGCCTTCCGACGATCGGATGGCGGCCTTCAACAGATTGGCGGCCCATACCTGACCGGCGGCACCGGGCAGATTAATCCGACCAATGCGCTGGGGCCGGACGATTCGGACAAGGAAGTGATTACCAGCAGTGACGGACGGCTGCTGTTTGCCGTCAATCAGGGAAGCGACTCCATCGCGGTGTTCCGCATTCATCACGATGGAAGTCTCCGGCTGGTGCCGGGCGGCCCGTTTTCATCGGGCGGAACACAACCCGTCAGTCTCACGATTACCGGCGATCGCCTGTTCGTCGCGAATCGCGGAGACGAGATCGCGGGGCAGCCCGGCACCGTCGCTCCCAATTACACTGGGTTTCACATCGGAGAGAATGGCAGACTGACGCCGATCGCTGGCTCGACCGTCACGCTTCCAATCGGCCTGTCCCCAGCGCAAATCCTGGCTTCGCAGCATGGCGATCTGCTGTTTGGCGATAATTTCACGCCGCCGCCGCTGCTGAATGTCGCGCACTCCAACACGATTGAGCCATTCAACGTCGATCAGGACGGGCATTTGACGGTTGCGCCTGGTGGAGCGGTTACTTCACAGGCGACGCCGCCGCTGATCCTCGGACTTGCGGAGAATCCGACGCAGCGAATTCTTTATGCTGGTCTACCGGGCGCGGGTGGATTGGATGTGTTCACATTCGACTCCAACGGCGCGCTGAATCTGGCCGGTACCGTCGGTTCGAGCGGCAAGGGAACCTGCTGGGTGACCGTCAGTGCCGACGGAAAAACGCTCTACACCAGTGACTCCGGCACCGACAGCGTTGGCGTTTATTCGCTGGCCAATCCGCTTAAGCCAGTGGAAATCCAGGAATTTTCATTGAACGGCCCAAAAGCAGCGGTAGGGGCCTCAGGGAATGAAACGGTCAATTTCCAACTCGCGCTCGATCCGAGCGGGAAATCACTATACGTCGTGAATCACGATGTCGCGCCGAATAACGATTTTGCCTCGGGAAATCAGCTACATATGCTCTCGGTGGCGCCCGATGGCACGCTCAGCGAGCCGAGTAATTCACCGACACTCTTTGCCGATTCGGAAATACCGGCCAACGCGCACATTCAAAGCTTGGCGGTGATCGACAATCCCGGCGGCTCTCATCATCGATTTGCGCATCTGTTCAGCCGCGGATGAATCTCCCGTTGATGGGATTGATATTTGGGAATTTTTTCGCTCGGGGCGCGGCACGTATGTTCGCCGCGCCCCGAGCTCGTTTGGCTCAAAAACTCAGCCCACCAGATATTCCGCTTCCTGCCCACCCTCGGCCAGCCAACAGAGAACCAGCAGGGGCGCGATGCGGCCAACCAGCATCAGCGCCGACAGAAAATAAAGTCCGCCGCCCACGATCGAAACTTGATCGTGCGAAAGGCCAACGTTGCTGAGCGCGCTGATGGTAATGAATAGGCACCGGTCGGCAGGCAACTGTGGTTCGATGTTCAGCAGAATGATGAATCCAGCCGTCGCAATCGCGACGTATGCACCAAACCAGGTCGCTGCGACGCCAAAAGTTCGACGTGCGACTCGACCCTTCAATACATCGCGCATTCCCGAAAACAGGGCGTGAAATGTCGTGGTCTTTAATCCGCCAGCAGTACCGGCAGAGGATGCGCCGACGATCATCAACAACGCGACGATCCACTGCGCCGCTCGTGGCGCGCCGTTGAGCAGGTCATATGCGAAGCCCCCGGTTCGCGAGATGACCGACAGAATCGAACTCGACGCAACGGCATGCTGATATTCCGGCCATCCGATCTGAATATGCGGCGGCGGCACATCGCCCGTTTGCACCGGCTGGTGGGGCCAGAGAAGCCAGAGCAAAACCGCCATCGAGCAGCAATAAACGCCGGCCGTCCAAGCGAGCGAAATCTTCGAATGCTTCGAAAGCCGGCGCATGCCAAACGCGGCGTCGTAAAGCTCCATAATGACGGGCAACCCGAGGCCACCAAGGATCGCGATTGGCAGGATCAACAGGTGCGTCCGCCATTCGAGTGTTCCCGGCAGCTTTCCCAGCATGACGCCACAATTTCCAAAAGCCGCAGCGCCCATTTGTAGCGATTCGAGGGAGGATCGACTCGGGCCGATCAATCCCGCTGCGCCTCCAAGAACTGCAACTGTCTCCGTCAAAAAAGCAGCCAGCACGATCTGCCCATCGCGGTAGGGCAGCCCCAGCGCCCGCACGCCTGCCATGCCACCTAAAATCAACGCCAAGAGACTTCCGCAAACGATCAGCCCGAAAACGATTAATGGCCCCCGATTGCTTTGCGAATCAAATTCGTTGGTGCCTACCGCCTGTTGAAAACCAGTCAGCGTCGCGCAATTGGCGGCAAGAAATGTTGCACGATCCGGATTGAGCTGGTCCCCATTGGCCATCACCCCCGGCTGTCGCAGGGCGGTGCCACCGACCCAAACCAGAATGAAGTATCCAACAACGAGCCAGATGAAATATTTCATCGAACGCCGTGGCGGCGCTACGTTTGTGCTCACGCCAATCTGAGGGGTCGGAGAGCTTGCCATGGGGCGCAGCGAGGATCACCTGCGGCTCGCAAATCGGCCGCTCTTATGAGCCATACACCTTCTTGGGATCAAATACCTTATGTCCCACGATCTTCCAATCCGGGCCGTCGGCATGCTCGCGATAAAAGCAACTGTAATAGCCATCGTGGCAGGCCGCACCGACCTGCTCGACCCGCACCAGCAGCGTGTCTTTGTCGCAATCCGTGCGCAGTGATTTCACATGCTGCACGTGGCCGCTGCTTTCACCCTTAAGCCAAAGCTTATCGCGGCTTCGGCTGTAAAAATGCGTCTTGCCGGTGGCGACAGTCTTTTCCAAAGCCTCTTTGTTCATCCAGGCCATCATGAGGACTTCATTGGTATTCGCGTCCTGCACGATCGCCGGGATCAGGCCGTTGGCGTCAAACTTTAAACCTTCCAGTTGCACATCCATCATGAGTGTTCTCGACAGAAACAGCGGGTTTGTCAACGCGGATGATAGGCGCGGTGAGGCGACGATCGCGTCTTGACAGTACTCGCGTGACTCCTAGGCTCTGTCTGACCACTGGCGTCGTTCGCTTTTGCGCCAAGAGCGCCAAGAAGCCAAGGACGCCAAGATAAAAGAATTAAGAAGATCTTCTTGGCGATCTTGGCCTCTTGGCGCTCTTGGCGCACAGCCGATCGCGAAGTTCAACGAAGGAGCAGCCGACCATGCCGCGAAAGACTGTTGCTGATATCGATGTGAAGGGGAAGCGCGTTTTGATGCGCGTGGATTTCAATGTGCCGATTGAAGGCGGGAAAATCACCGACGATCGGCGGATCAGCCAGGCTTTGCCGACCATCAAGAATGTGATCGATCGCGGCGGGCGGTTGATCCTGATGTCGCACCTCGGCCGTCCTAAGGGCGGGCCGGAGCCGAAATATTCGCTCAAACCTGCGGCGGATCATCTTTCAAAGTTGCTTGGCAAGCCCGTGAAATTCGCGACCGATTCGATCGGCCCAGAAGTCGAAAAGCAAGCGGCCGATTTGAAGGATGGTGAAGTGCTGGTTCTCGAAAATCTCCGCTTCCGTAAGGAAGAGGAGAAAAACGACGCCAACTTCTCCGCGCAGCTGGCCAAGCTCGGCGACATCTACATCAACGACGCCTTCGGCACCGCCCATCGAGAACATGCCAGCACATTTGGCGCAGCCCAGGCGATGCAGGGCAAGCCGCGTGCGATCGGGTATCTGATTCAAAAGGAACTGAAATATCTGGGCGACGCTGTGAGCAAGCCGGCGCGGCCTTTTGTCGCCATCCTCGGCGGCGCAAAAGTTTCCGACAAAATCAATGTGATCGAGCAACTGCTTTCCAAAGCCGACGTGCTGCTGATCGGCGGTGCGATGGCTTACACCTTCTTCCTGGCGCAGGGCAAGGAAGTCGGCAAGAGCCTCGTCGAGAGCGATAAGGTCGAGCTGGCCAAGAGCCTTTTAGCAAAGGCCGGCGGGAAGATTCGCCTGCCGGTGGATACGGTGATCGCATCCGCGCCAAGCGATGAAGCGCAGACGAAAATCGTCGAAGGCAATATCCCAGCCGACATGGAAGGCTTCGACATCGGCCCCAAGACACGTGAAGCGTATAAAGCCGAAATCGCGAAGGCCAAGACCGTCATCTGGAATGGCCCGATGGGCATGTTCGAGAAGAAGCCCTTTGCCGAGGGCACGCGCGTGGTCGCGCAGGCGGTTGCCGATGCGACAAAGAAGAACGGCGCCGTCACCGTCATCGGCGGCGGTGATTCCGCGGCCGCCATCGAGCAAATGGGCCTGGCCGACAAAGTCAGCCACGTCTCCACCGGCGGCGGCGCATCGCTGGAATTTCTCGAGAACGGGCACTTTTCGACGTTGGATATTCTGGATTAATGACATCTGACCCTTTCACGTCCGAAGCGCCCATGATCGCCGCGTCGATCCTCGCTGCCGATTTTTCGAAACTCGGCAGCGAGATCGACGATGCGTTGTCGGGTGGTGCTGATTTTCTGCACTTGGATGTGATGGACGGCCATTTCGTCCCCAACATCAGCTTTGGACCGCCGATCATCAAAGCGGCCCGGCCCGTAACCAAAGCCTTTTTCGACGTTCATCTGATGATTGATGAAGCCGTGCGCTATGCGCCCGAGCATATCAAGGCAGGGGGGCAGAACCTCAGTTTCCAAGTCGAAACGGTCAAAGATCCCGCTTCGACCGCGAAACAAATCAAATCGCTTGGCTGCCGGGTCGGCATTGTTTTGAATCCCGCGACCCCAGCCGAGCACATTTATCCCGCCCTTGAATTCGTGGATGTCGTTCTGGTGATGAGCGTCGTCCCCGGTTTCGGCGGACAATCCTTCATGCCCGAAGTCCTGCCCAAAGCGCGTGAAATCAAACGCCGACTTACTCGTCACCAGCGCCTCGAAATGGACGGCGGCCTTCATGCCCAGACCATTTCTCAGGCAGCCGATGCCGGCGTAGATTGGTTCGTGGTCGGCAGCGGCATCTTCGGTGAGAAGGACCGCAAAGCCGCCATCGCTGAATTGAAGGATAAGATCAAAAGGTAGGTTACGCTTCTCTTGGAGGAACCATTCTGCCCTCCTCTGAGCACATTTTTTAAGATTTTTGTGGCACCGCAACAATTTGCTTGATGTTCGAACGTTATCGGTATAGAACGTCTGCCTCGATGGCTGGGGTCTGTGGTGGTCTCCGAAAAGGGGAGCATTACTCGACTTAACAATTTTGTTGAAAAGGCTTTGCGATCGGATATCGCACAAGCCCGAGGGATATTGTGTCTCGCCGAAAATTACTTCGGCATCGATAAGGAGTATGGGATGAAGCGCGGCTTTTGGGCACTTGCGGTTGGAACGGCAATGTCGGTTTTTGGTTCGGGAGCGATGGCAGGCGTCAGTTATGACGCGAGTCTCGCGAGCCCGGGCTGGTACAACGGCACCGGCAATCCAAATGGCGGGTTCACTGTTGATAATGAGAACGGCGTGGAAGTTGGCCTCCGCGCCAAGCTCCGGCAAAGCAACAGCGTAATCGATTCGCCAAGCAATGTTTACGTCGTGCCGGGCGGGCCGCAGACCGGATCGCCGACGCACGCCGCTTGGAATTATGAGTTCTCAATCAACCTCTCCGGCGCGGGGCTTACGCTCAATGACATCGCTAGCCACACAACGCTGACCATTACCGATTTGACCAACAGTGCCAGCGCCACCGTAAATCCTCTCACCTATTGGGGCGACAATTCCGGTTACGGAACCGGCGGCAAGGACCAGCCGGCCGTGCCGAGCGACTTCGGCGTGCAGAATTCCGAGAACCCCGCCTTCGGCGATTTCCCGTTACATGGCACGTATAACGATTTTGCTCCCGATACGTACCGGTTCACTTTGAACGTCGTCGACAATGCCGGTGTGCAACTGGCTTCTGACTCCATCGACGTGATCGTTGCACCGCTCCCCTCCTCACTTGTGGCCGGTCTGGCTTTGCTGGGCGGGTTGGGAATCGTCGTGACAGCCAAGCGCCTTCGCCGGACCGCGGCGATCTAAGCTTCGGCTTCTTAATTCAATCAGCCTAGAGAATCTTGCGCGCCGGGAAGGCGCGCAGGATTCTCGGTTTTCATTTGAGAGTGCGCGCATCTTTTCGGCGCCACGCGAAGTACACGTCGAATGCCTGGAGCTTTTGGAGATTTGGCAGCGGTCGGGCGCTGGGGGCGTCGTCGAAAAACATGGTGCTCATTTTCCCAGTGTCAAAGGCTGGCCATTCCGGTAGGCCAGCGCTATTGGGGTCGCCGGTCCTGGCGAAGTTCACCCAGTAGGAATCCATCAAATCCGACAACTTCATGTCTTCCGTGGTGGGGTTGCCAAAAAGACGCAGGAAATTGCCGAAGACCAGTTGAAGCTCGGCGGCATGGTTTGCGCCGTCTGAGTTGGCAGGGTGATGATCGTAGTAATAAACGTATGCCTTATTCCGACCCGTCCGCGATTCTAATGAAGCCCATGCAAATGTCGGCCAGGCAAGCGTGCCCTCGCGAAAGAGGTCCTTTGAAGATTTGAATGCCTCGGCGTTGGTTGCGTGAGGATAGGCCTTGAGTATCGCATCGGCCGCCGGGCCAAATTCGTTGCGGACGAGTTTTTCAAACGACGCCGGCGTTCGTTCGCCATGGACGAACATCGCTCCCTCGTCCGAATTGGTTCCAACGAGTATTGGCGTGTCGTTGAACTGGCCCGATTCGTGAAGTGCATAAGCGTCGGCGGGCAAAGTTTGTCCATCTGCGACGGGCCAAAATGTTCCCATCGGGCCGGACGCACTTTGAATCGCATAGGCGTTTAATTTTCGCGCCGCTTTAATGTCTGCAACGCCGAGCTTCTTGAGAAATCGCGCGCCGTTCTGCTCAGCCAGCTTCAGCGTCGGAACCATCATGGCGGCTTCGGCGTCATGCTTGGCCGGCGCCATTGAACCGCCACTTTCGGAGATGGCACGCTGAAAAAGCCCGCGCGCAGAGGGAACGACGGTCAGCATGCAGACCGAAATGCCGCCGGCTGATTCGCCGAAGATCGTCACGCGGGATGGATCACCGCCAAACTGGGCGATGTTGTCGTGAACCCATTTCAGGCCGGCCACCTGGTCTTCAATGCCATAGCATCCCGATCCGCCTTCTTCGGCAGTAAGCTCTGGATGCGCCAGGAAACCAAAGGGCCCGACGCGATATCCGATGCTCACCAGCACGACGCCTTTTTTTGCTAAATGGTTTCCGTCGTAAATCGGCGTGCTGGTCGCGCCCATGGCAAAGCCGCCGCCATAAACCCAGACCATCACGGGAAGCTTTTCGCCGCGATCCTTCGCGGGTGTCCAGACGTTGAGGTACAGGCAATCTTCGCTGATGCCGACGCCGCCAGTGCTGAGCAGGGCGATGCGCGGGTCCTGCATGGGTGCGTAACCATACTTCGTGGCCTTTCGAACTCCCGTCCAGGGTTTGATGGGCTGCGGCGCCCTCCATCGCAGATCTCCGACCGGCGGAGCCGCGAATGGGATACCTTTGAACGACGCGATTCCGTCATTAATGACGCCTTCGACTTGGCCTCCCGTGACGGACGCGGTTTCGATCTGAGCATGAGCTGGATATGCCAGAAAGAGCACAATCGAAACCGAAAGCGCAGCTTTCCGAAAACTTGCGCGGACCACGGCAAGAGTCGTCAGGAGCTTCATGAAATGATCCGATCTATTTGAGTCGGCTGATGATCGCGTCGGCAAACTCGGTGGTGCTGGCGCTCCCGCCAAGGTCCCCGGTGCGAATCTTTCCTTCAGCAAGCACCGCTTCGTAGGCATTTTGAATCCGCTGCGCGACAGCATCTTCGTGAAGGTGCTGGAGCATCATGATGCCGCTCATGATCAGGGCAAGGGGATTGGCCTTATTCTGGCCGGCGATCGTCGGGGCGGTGCCGTGGACGGCTTCGAAGACGGCTATGTCATCGCCGATGTTGGAGCCGGGCACCACGCCAAGGCCGCCGACAAGCCCGGCGCACAGGTCGCTCATCACGTCGCCGTAGAGGTTCTCCATCAGGAGGACGTCGAACTGCGTGGGGTCCTGCACGAGCTTCATGCTGCCGGCATCGACGATCACTTCTTCGTATTCGATGTTGGGATATTCCTCTTCGTGAATCCGCCGGGCGGCATTGAGGAAAACGCCGTCGCTGAGCTTCATGATGTTGGCCTTGTGAAAGACGCTGATCTTCTTGCGATGGCGTCGCGTCGCATAGCGAAATGCGTAGCGCGCGATACGCGTGCAGGCCATGTCTGTCGCGACTTTCAGGCTCGTTACGACGCCGGGGATGACTTCATTTTCGATGCCGCTGTAAAGGCCTTCAGTGTTCTCGCGAACGATGACCAGATCTACATTTTCAAAACGCGTCTTCACGCCCGGCACGCTACGCACAGGTCGAACGGCTGCGTAGAGGTTGAGTTTTTTGCGGAGCTGAACGTTGACCGATTGGAAGCCGGTGCCGATCGGCGTCGCGATGGGTCCCTTGAGCGCGACCTTATGTGCCTGGATCGCAGCAAGTGTGCGCTGCGGCAGGAGGTTGTCGTAGCCCTGTTGCAAGGCAGATGCGCCGCCGGGCAGTTCCACCCACTCGGCCGTCAGCCCGCCGGCCTCGAGAACGCGCTTCGTCGCCGCCGTTACCTCCGGGCCGATGCCGTCGCCGGGGATCAACACGATCGTGTGTTTGGCCATGCCGCTCCTTCGCTTTGGGGTTACTATATGCGGCGCGTGAAACGATGAAAGGGCGGATTGTGAGGCGCTCGTGGAATGGGAAGCTAAATCCGTCGGGCAAATCAATCCATGCTGGAAGACTGATGTTATAATGGTTGCGATAGGTGGGTCTTTGTGCGAATCGTTTAATACCGCTGGAGATTAGATGCGATACACGGTGATTCTGGAGCAGGAATCGGACGGCGGCTATGTGGCAAGTGTACCGGCGCTTCCCGGATGCGTAAGTCAGGGAGATAGTCGCGCCGAAGCGATCGCAAATATTCGCGAAGCGATCGAGCTCTATGTCGAGGATTGCCGCGACGCGGGCGATCCCGTGCCCACTGAAGCCGGTAAGGAATTTGTCGAAGTTGAAGCCGCCTGATGGCCAGTCAGATCCAAACGGGATGCATCGTGTGGCCAAACTTCCAACCGATCTATCGGGTCGCGATGTTCGCGACGCACTTGAGCGCGTCGGCTTTGTCTTCCGGCGACAGACCGGCAGCCACATGATTCTTCGTCGCCAAGAACCTTATGCTCGTGCCGTAATACCCGATCACAAGCAAATCCGTGCTGGCACATTGCGCCGAATCATCGCGGATGCTGGGCTAACGGTGGAGCAGTTCGTACAGCTTCTCCATTGAGAATTCGTTCTTGTCAGAATCTCCGCGAACAGATGCGGCGACTAAAGTCGCTTGTCATCTCTTCGCTGTTGCTCAGTCTCAAAATTGCGCCGTTTCTTACGCTGCTGCTGCTGGCGTATGTTGCCCGTCAGCATTTGGGGATTGACCTACGAAGAGTTGCGGCAAGAGACGCCAGCGGAGTTGGAGGCGGAAGCGATCATTGGCCCTTGGACGATCGACCGGAACGATGCGCACTCAGTTGAGACTCGGGAAATTGTGCTCGATGGCGAGCCGGATCAACTTCATATCATAGAAACCCGAGATCCCGTTACAGACGCCGTGACAATTCAGCCATCGAAATATTGGATTACTTACAAACCGCTACCAACGGTGCTATGCGCATTGGCGGTATTCGTGTTGGTGGTCGCGGCCCTGACAATCATCATTTCCGGGGTGAAGCTCGCCATACGGGTTTTGCGGCCCCTGTTTAGAGAGAGGCCACCTCCGCGCGGTTTTGAAGTTCAGCTTAAAGAATCGCCCATTGTTGGTGAATTCCACGATTCGCGCAAGGATGGAAATTGAAGGGAGCGCTCGGAGAAAGCGCCCCACTGGCGCGTCGCGGCTAACCTCGGCAGTTCAAATTGCTTTTGAATCAATGCGCGGCTGGACTCGTCGTTGGCGGCGGCGCAGTGATGAGCACTCGAAGCTGTTCGAGCGCCTTATCCGGCTGATTGGTCGTGCGATACAGCTCGGCCAATCGCAGGCGCACGGCACGCTGCACGACCGGGTCTTTAATCTCGGGAAGAACCTGATTGAACCACTCGATGGCATCCTGCGGCTTTTTGGCTTTGAGCACATCCTCGGCATACACCACAGCCGCCACGCCGGATGATGATTGATCCTTCGAGACGTTCGCAAATTCATCGATTAGATCGAGATAATCTCGAAACAAAGAAACCCACTGATCCCAGCTCATGGTCTGCGTCGTTGGGCCGCGCTGTGGCTGTCGCAAAGGCAACGGCCTTTGAAAGGGCTGCCCCTGCACAGGCGGTGCGGCGCGAACCGATTGCACTGAATTGATGACGATCCCCGCGGCAGCCACGATAGCCAGGAGCGTTTTCATGTTGTGAAAACTGTGACCCACGAGCGGGGAATGTCAAGCTCGCAAGGGTGTGTTGGCAGATGCGAGAGCTCGCAGCTATAAACGATCAATGCCGATCGCGATGATCTCTCGGGCGCTTGGAGCTTTCTAAATGGTTGAGGATGAGAAGAGCGAAGCCGCAGAAATCGACGATTCTCAGTCAATCATCAGCAATCTGCCGGCTTCAGGCAAATGGTTCGTCCTCCACACCAAGAGTCGGCAGGAAAAGGCGCTGGCCGAGGATCTCACGCGGGCAAAGGTGGGCCATTTTTTGCCTGTAGGCGTCTTCGCCCGACGTTACGGCAATCGCAAGGCAAAGGTCGAGCTTCCGTTGTTTTCCGGCTATCTGTTTCTTCGCGGAACCGTTGAAGACACTTATCTCGCAAACCGTACCAAACGCGTAGCGCGCATCATCGAGGTTAAGGATCAGTCCAAGCTCGAATGGGAATTGAGCAATCTCCACTTGGCGCTTCAGCACAAGGTGCCGATCGATCCGTTCCCTTACCTGACAAAGGGCATGCGTGTCGAAGTGCGGACTGGGCCATTGCGCGGCTTGCAGGGATTTATCGAAGATCGACTCAGCATCGATCGGCTGATTCTGAAAATCGATATGCTGGGGCAGGCCATCAGCCTGGAAGTGAGCGGCGCTCAACTGGATCCGATTTGATGAAGTGCACCCAGATCCAAAGCTAGTTCACGGAAGGCTTCGAGCTTGCCAGCAGATGATCGGCGCGCTTGGCATTGAGCTGCGACGCGCTTGCGGCGGCTGATTCCCAGGCCAAGCCGTCAGCATCCGCGTCGGCCGACAGATCAGGCATCCAGAGGCAAACCCAGATCAGGTGAAGCAGCATCGCCAGTAGATAGAAGGGTGCGATAGCAAGCCACACCAGCCGATGCCCACGCAGCGCCACGCGGGAACCCGACTGGAAAGCATTCAAAAATCGTGACAGAGATGGATGATCCGGACCCCCATCCGTTTGCCGATCAACTGGTCGGTGACCCGCTGGCAGCCGGTGAAGCATGTAACCGATCATCGGCGATCGTGTGGCAATCGCTGTACCGCAACCACACCCAAGCGAGTAGGTCTTCTCGGAGCGATTTGTTACTGTTTTAGATGCCGCAATTTAACGCCGACAAATTCTTGGACCAAGTTGTCGGATATTGTGGGCATGTGGCGCCGGGTGACTGCGAAATCAAGACGTTCCGTCATATCTTTCCGGCGTCGATCAGGTGCCGAATTGCCTTCGCGCACAGCCGCAATCGCTCTAAATCTCGCATATACCACCGCTCAATGCGGGAATCGCACAATCGGTCCAACTCGCTGCGGCCGACTGGAGATTTGAAAAGCTCCATTGTGGCAAGTTCGTGCGGAACCGCCGGTTGCGCAGCGGAGGCCTCCTTGATCAATCGGAGTTCTTCCTGAAAGGCCAGTTCGTTGGGATCATTGTCGGATGGTTGGTCCATAATACAAATAACCCATCTTTCCACCTTGTTTTACTATTGCATATAACTCCTACTGAATCAAATTCTTGCGGTTCAGGGCGTATCAAATTTGGTCGATATGATTGAGCGGTTGTGAGTGAAGCTGCCATCACAGATTTCCGATAAATCTAAAGGCAGATTTGATTTGGAGGGCTCAATGCTCTGGCTGATCCTTGGATTCTCCTGGCTCGCGAGCGTGGTGCTGATTCTGTCACTGCTTGGTGCTGTTCGCGAAACTGAAAACGAATCTCTGGCCCTCGTTTCACTCCGATCGCCGGTGCCTTCACCACTTCATATTTCCAATGGCAGAATGTCAGTCAGGCCGCCGGTTAAGCCCACTCGCCGCGTCGCATAAGCAGCGGGGCACAAAATTGTACAAGAATTTTGCTTGACTGGATCACGCCGCCATGTCCTGGCTGGCGCACATCTGTTTTTCATCAGCGCGATGCCTGGCCTGAAGTTGCGCTCAGCGGTGGCAATTCGCTCCGCCGATATCCATTCTATTCGTCAAGATATTTTTCGAAATTCCTGATTGCCTCGAACTGCAGCCAGTCCTACTGTGCATCGCAAGCCAGGCGACGCGTAGTTGGGTGGCATGAAGTTCGCGTAGGGGCAGCTTTGGCTGGAGGAGGCCCTTACGGAGAAGTCATGCGTTGTGCTGCGTTGTTGTCGTTTGCTTTGTTGATGTTCTTTGACGTTGCCCGGGGGTCGGCACTGCTTCAAGTGAACATGGACACGTCGGGATTCACTGGGCCGCTCCAGCTCAGCTTGTTCGTCACTTCCACGCCCGCCAACAATTTCAGCCAGGCAACACTTCCCGACTCTGTAGTGCTCAGCAATTTCGTGGGAAACAATATATCGCTCGATCCGTCCCGCCATTCAGTCAATGGAAGCCTCGCCAGCGGCATCACCATCAATACGCAGTATTACGATGCCCAGCCGCTCGTCGATTTCAGCCCCGGTCCACTGCAGTTCACCGTGCAGTTGAACGGAGCCGCGAATTCGGCCGACCAGTTCGGCGCCGCTTTGATTCTTCCCGGTGGCGGCGTCGCGCACACTGATCTGGCATATTCGGCGTTTCTAGTGGGTGATTTAGGTCCCATGAACGTCGAATTTGAGGATCCTTCGGTTCCCTCGGGCGCAACGGTGAACCTGGCCGTTCATGATGTGCAATCGCCCGAGCCCGCATCTGCAGGAATCCTGATTCTGGCACTCAGCGGAATCATGCTTCGTCGGAGCCCGCGAAGAAGAAAAGAAACAGGAGAAGTTTGACAATGTTGTGGTTTACAAAATTTCAACGCGCCCATTCCGCGCGCGGGGCAAAGGCCGGCCGTCCGATGGTTCACCCATGCATTGAGTCCCTTGAATCGCGCCAGCTCTTCAGCCATGTCGGATTCCAAATCGTTCAAAGCGGCGGGAATGAAACCGCTTGGCTTTCCAAGTCGGCTAGACACGCTCCCGTGACTCTAAGTACACAGACGATTGTGCCAGCGGCAACGTCCACAGCCGTCAATGTGCTGACCGTTTACGGAACCACCGGCAACGACACCGTCACGATCACCGACTCGTATGTCATTGTGAATTCTCAGGTTCTCAATTTCGGCAGCGCCACCGAAATCGTCTACGTCGACAATGGCGGAAACGATTCCATCACCGCCAACGCATCGCAAACACCGGTGTTCATCTACGTTGGCAGCGCCAGCAACGACGTAATCAGCACTCAATCGGGAAGCGTTTACCTTCTGTTTTCATAACGAATGCGACGCCTGGCCAACCGCAAATCTGCTGGCGGCTAGCTCAGCGGGGCGCGCCCCTCGACCTCGGTCGGGACAGGCGGGGCGCGCGATTCGCAAAATGTCCCGCTGCGCCCCAATTGGTCCTGTGTCGCAAATCGTGCATCATCAATCGGATACGATAGTACGTCACCGTACATGGAACAAAACGAGACAAAACGGGGCGCCGTTTGCGCATTTTTGACCCTAAAAACGCCTCATTTTTTGCGATAATGGCTGGCTGAATCAGTACCTGCGCCTTTTAGCAATTTTTTGATAAATAGAAATGCGCGCCCCATTTCTTGCCTAACTTGCCGGGAGTGCGCTATGACGATTTCGTATTCTCAACGAGCCTTCTTCCAGATCACGTCTCAGGTCGCCGCCTACGGCTCCATTTTGCCGAGGAACGGCGCACGCCAATTCGTGTCGTCAGTGATGCATTGGTTCGTAAGATGCACGACCCTGTCCGACGCCTCGATCATTCCAAGCTTTTTCTCACGACAATACGCCAGAGCCGCGCGCAACGAATCGAGGGAATCCGCGTCCAGAGCATTCTCGAGAAAACAAGGGGTCGAGGCCGAAAAGTCGATTTGTCTTAGATCTGCGTTGAGAATCGAACCCGTCCCGAACCGATCCCGTTTTCCGCCCCCAACAACGCTAGCCTCCAGTTTACCATCCTCTAGATAAGGCATGCGCCACCAAACCAGCGCCGGATCATCGCCTCGCCAATTATCAATCAGGAGCGACCCGCTTATTCGACGGTAGCAGTCTCACCGCATTCACTTGCCAAATGTCGCCACAGCGATCTCCAATTGAATATCGTATCGGTCTTGCACGGTAAGCAGCGGCATTACACGCACGTGCAACTGGATGCCGGGGCCGATGTCCATGGCTCCTTTTTCTGTATACCAATTGCTTCGAGCCGGCCCCCCTCTTCCCACGATCCATGTATTGCGCGTACCGTCGGCACTAAATCCGTCGAAGTAGAAGCTTCCTTGGCGTGGAATTGCCATATTCAAGTTCTGCAAGTTCCGAGCAATCCCGCCTTTTGGTTCGATCTTCCACTCGTCGAGGATGCGCTCCAACGCCAGGGTCGCTTCGCGGAGCGGGAGTGGCTCGGGAAGGGGCCACATACTGACGAAGCTGACCTTGTTCTGGTACCTGCCTATCCCCGTCTGTCGGGACCAGAGCGAGAACCGGCGGCCATCAGGAATTTGCGTTGTGACTGTCAGCGCCCGGCCATCATCGTATTGCCCAGAGGGCAAGCCGAACGTTTTGGGCCACGGCTTGGCTATTCCCTCAACAGAGTCGGCATCCTGTCCGATCACCACCGCGATTCGCCCGTTGGGCGCTGGCGGGGCCTTTGCCAAGCGTTTCACTTTCCCACGCGCTTCCATTTCGGCCCATTGGGCGTCATACCATTTGCGTGAGGCGTGGATTTTCAGGCTGAGAACATATGTGCCTCGGTTTGGAAAAATCATCTCGGGGTGAACCACCACGAAAAGCTCAGCATTTGGCCCAATTGGCGTAACGGCTTGATCGCCGCCCCAATAGCTGGCCCCATCGGGAGCAACCATTCCCGTTCCGTACAGCGCTCCGTATCCCTCGGGAAATTTTCCCTGGATCGGAATTGCGTGATCCATCTCGAGGAGGAGCCGAGCGAGATCCGGCCCCGGCTCAACCTTCCATCTGTTCAAGATCTCGTGCAGCGATTTGTTCGCCTCCGGAAGAGGCACTGAATGAGGCATGGGCAGGATGCCGATGGTGTCGATCCTGCCGTCGAACTGCATGATTCCGGTATGACGCGACCATTGGGATAACTTCCGTCCGTCCGGGATTTCCACAGTGACAATCTGTTCTCGCTGGTCCACAATGCCGCCCGACAGTTCGCCGTTCCAGCGAGGCCATGGCTTGATGAGTCCCCCCCCGGCATCCACGCCCTCGTAGAGGCAAACAGTGAGGCCATCCGATTTGTTGGTCGCAGGCATGGTCGCAGAACGGATCACGGTTGACTGCGGGCTGGCTTCTGCCGGTGGCGCTGCTTGCCCGCGCGAGAGATGGCAAACCATGATCAATAATATTGAACATGTTGCGGAGGCGACATGACAGAGCGACGGCTTTGGCCGCGATTTGAGATCCACGTTCAATACCCTCCGTCCATCAACTTATCATAGTCAAATGAATTGTTATTCGCCGCCCATGTTTGATAGTTCGCGAGCTGCCCGCCATTTGGGTCGTTTGGCCCCACCGGATCAGTGATCCAAAGCCACCGCTGGTTGACGTCAGCAATGTTCAACTGCTGACCGGCTTGAAGTGTCGGAGTGACAATAGCGCCGAATGAGCCTCCGTTCCCGGGTATCGGCGACACCAAGATCGAACCCGGCGGCCCCTGACGTCCGAAAAGATTCGGCGCGTAGGAAGAGACGCTAGCCCATAGCTTTGGGTATGGATTGTAAACCTTCGTCTGAAGGATGTTTTGCTGTTCGTACTGAAGCAGATCTTCATTACCCGCCCAGATCCCCTGCGTGTTGGGACCGCCTGCCGCTTTCAGGCCGGCGTCAATTGCGTTCCAGCCCTGCAACTGTAAAGGCGCGACGAGTTGCCCCATCGCCTGAATTGCTGCGAGTCCCCCACTCTTGTACGCTAGAAATTGGGGGTAAACGTCCTGGAACACATCGAAATTCCCTTCTTGAAGCGCCTCGTAGACAGGAACCTCTCCTGCGATCGGCTGCTTAGGAAGGATGTCATTAACGATCGATCCACCGGCAATGCCCGTTCCAACCTCATAAGAGGCGAACGCCGCCATGCCGCACCACTTCGCCCAAACCGGATTGTTGTTGAACATATCCGTATAGGCCCATGTGATCATGCGGTTGCGACTGATGGGATTTCCGGAAGTCGGATTGTTGTTGGTAAGCAAGTTCCATGCTTGCGTGAACCACTGATTTGTCTCGGTGGCCGCATCACCCACGTAGAACGCCGTCGACGCCATTGCGAAGCATAGGCCGTAAAGTGGGGCCGGCGAAGCATTCAGGATCTGGATGAATGTCGCGGCCTGCTGAGCTGCATTGGGCCCCATGAAGACATACGCATAAACCCCATCGACATTTGCGGGCGGGGGCTTTGAGATCGGGTTGGTAAAGTGATGGCTAGTTCCGTTAAACTGGGTCCAGGTTCCATCCACGTTTGTGACGATCTGATAGTTCGCATTTTGAGCGGGGTTTAGTACGTTAACGGTGTAGCCGACGTTCACTGGTTGTGCGACATCGTACAGACTCTGATTGTTGTCGAGCGCGATCGTCAATTTCTGGACTGTCAAATTCCTGAAAAACTTGTCGAAGGCACCCAAGCTTAGCTTAACGCCAAACCCCTTCTTTGCGTTGAGCCCGAACCGGAGCTTGAGGTTCGGGGGGGTTACCATTTTCTGTTCCGCGGGCTGCGTCGCCGCCGGCTGAGCCACAACGTCGTCGGAAGCCAGCACGATAGGCATGCTGGAGGTGAGATCTTGCCCCGAGATTGTCATCGAGTCCGGCGAGATGTCATTTGGATCCTCCAGTAGATACTCGCCCACCTGCGCTGAACTTGGATTTTGCATTCCCTGTAGGTGGACCTCAGCCGCATCGTCAGGAACACCCCATTGGGTGGGGTCTGCGTTCACGGTGAATTCCGATGTATCGGCGTTTTCTGCCGCATCGATCGCGTCCGTCCACACGGGATTGATCTGGTAGATTTGCGAACCATTTGGATCCACGAAGCTGAAGTCCACAATATTCAGGTGGACGCTATCTTGTGCGACCTGATTCCCCGAGGAGTCAGCGTAGGTCAGTTTAAAGCTGAAGTCCGGGTCCGCCTTGAGCCCCTCGAACCAGACATCCATTGGACCAGAGGCCAGTGGCGCCAGATCACCCGATGGACTTGAAAGGTCGAGCGTAAGGCCGCTCAGTTGCGTCCCGTCGCTCTTGAAGAGTTGGACGGCGCTTGGGTCTGACAAGGTCAGCGTAACAGTGCCGGACTTCAGGCCGTTGGGCATGAGACTGAGCGTGACGTGTCCGAAATCCGGGTCGAGCGGATCGCCGCTCGCGGTCTTTTGCATCTGGTCATTTGTGATCGGCGCGCTGTTTGCCGAGTCGTCGGGCAAGCCGCTGGAGAGGTTCTGGTCGTAATTGTCGTTCACTAGGACAATGTATTGACTTGGGTCGTTGGAAGCCTGCACGTCCGCTGCAACCGGCTGGCCGAAATTCCCGCCAGTGCGATAGGCGGTTAGGCTCACTTGCGCCTTCTGCTGGACCGCCACATTCCAGTAGAAGTCCCAGTCTTGTGGGGCGCGGGAATCGCCGTCCCATAGGCCGATCGCGCCGGTGTACTGGGAATTGGTCGAGTCCCAGGTCAGGTTGCTGCCCGCGCCGTCGGCGCCACCGGCCAGAATTGCGAAGCCGTAGCCATCAAGGCGATTTAGGTCGTTGGGAAACGAACGCGATGCACTTCCATCGTCATAAGGCGTGTTGAGCGTAACGGTTCCGCTGACGGCCTGGCGCACGGCGTCTTGGGGCGTGAGCGCCAAGATCCAGCCCGAGTTCGTGACGCTGAGATCGCCGCTGGTGTTGGCGGCGCTGTACCCCGGTTCATAGGCGCGGCCCGTGATCGCAACCCTGTACTCATTCTTGGCGATCACATTCACTGTAACGCTGCTGGTGATGCTCGAAGGGCCATTTGAAATTGTCACTGTAAAGGCATAGGTGCCCGCGGTGGGGAACGTCACCGTAGTGTTTTTCGCAGCGTTCGTGCCATTGGCGCTGAATGTTGCGCTCGGGCTCGAAGTCGTTGCCCATGTGTAAGTGAGGGACGCTTCAGAACCGCCATTCAGTGCCCCCAGTACGCTGAGGGTGTCGGTCACTTGGATGGCCGGCGACTGGCCCGCGGCGGCGGGACTAGCGATGATGGGCTTCGCATAAACCGCGACGGGCGGGGCCGAGGTTGTCGCAGAGTTGTCCGCACCAAGGACAGCATAAATGCGATAATAGTAGAGGCCGCTAACTGCGGTCGTGTCGGCGTAAGTGGTGGCATTAGCGGGCAGGGTCGCGAGGCCAAACCACGATTGGTCGTCACTCGACCGCTGAATTACGAAGCCGGTTAATCCGGGTGAGTTGTCGCTCCAGCCCATGATTGCTTGGCCATTCGATGAGGTGACGGAGAAGTTGGTGGGACCAGGGGCCGCTTGAAGGGTTGTTGCCGACACTTGCCCGTTGGGCGAGGCACTTCCGCTCGGGCCGTTGTCGCCCACCTCATAGTAATACTGTGTCTGAAACGACAAATTGGTGTCGACATAGCTCGTCGTGTTGCTTGAGCCGACCTGAACGAAACTTTGATCCTGCGGGCCTCGGCGGAAGATGGGATAGTTGGTTGCGCCCGTCGCCGCCTGCCAGCTCAAAGTGACGTGCGACGCGCCGACTTGGTCCACTTCCAGACCCGCCGGAGGCAATATGCCGGTCCGGGTGGACGGTGTGTTGCTGTAGAACGATTCGATGGTCGATCCCAACTGGTAAGTAAGGTGCAGGCGATACCAATACTGCGTTCCCGACAACAAACCTGTATCGCTATAAGGGATCGGTGAGGCTGGCGTGATGGTATTGACGGTGTGCCATGTATTTACGCCATCGGTTGAGCGTTCAATCTCGATCGTCGAAAGCTCGGGAGAACTGTTGTGCCAGAATAGATCGATCTCGCTCGCACTGGCTGGGCTAACCGAAAGCGTGGGAATCGATGGACTGACGTTCAGCGTCACGTCCGCCAGGCGCCGCGTCAGCACCCAGGAATCCAGCGGATCCCCGGCGTTGCCGAGGGTGATGGCTTGGCCGGTGGAGTCAATCAGTACCTGGTCGCCGTAGTACCAGCCGCCGATCCACCGGGCATCAAGAGCGCTGCCGTTGAAAGTGGGATCGACGGTGCCGTCGGCGTTGAAGCGCTGCATGACGACGTTACCTACGGTGGTGCCGGTGACGATGATCTTGCCATCGGGTTCATATTGGCCACCATATAAAAAGCCAACACGTCCCCAATATTGGTCCACTCGGCCATTGGTGCCGAAGGAATTATCCGGCTGCCCATCGGGCGTGAAGGCGGCCATCGCCATGTCCCATATACTGTTGGTTTGGTCCGTTTCGACGGTGCCGGTCAAGAGGATTTGGCCGGAGGGGCTGATGGCCATGGTGTCGGCGATGTCGAAGGTATAGAAATTGGCCGAGGCCACGCCACTCACCCCGAAGCTCGTGTCGAGCGATCCATTGGCGTTATATCGGGCAACGGCATAGTCAGTGGTACCATTGACGCCCCAACAGAAGCCTCCGCCTAAAAACTGGCCATTGGCAAGACGGTAGAGATGGTAGATAGTGTGCATCAAGCCGCCGGGCACGATAGCTCCGCCGTAGCCGAAGGAGGTGTCGGGGGTGCCATCGTCGTTGTACTGGACCAGGGCTCCCTGCCCATTGGCCCGGCCACCCAGCATGATTTTCTCATTGCCGTTGCTGTCGATGTAGGGATAAAGGGCAAAGGCAAAATCATCCCAGCCTGCCGCGCCAAGCGTGGCCAGGCCGTTAGTGCCAAAGCTGGTGTCGAGGGTTCCGTCGAAGTTGAAGCGTGCGACGGCAAATTGATCCATGCCACCGCCGACAGGTGCGGCATACCCCGCCAGGAGAATGCGGTTCTGATCATCCACCGCGACCGTCTCGCCGGTGAGTTGGTAGCCGCTGAGGCTGATGGTCGAAACGCCGGCGATGCCGAAATTGGGGTCGAGAATTCCGTTGGTAGTGAAGCGGGCGACGCCGAAGTTACCGTTGATGGTACCGCCGGCAAGGTAGAACTCCTGCGCGGGCGATCCCGAGCCTTGTTGCGGGATGAGCGACATCGGCACGCCGCCGCCCGAAGGAACCGAGGTGACCCCACCGGTGCCGAAGCTGTTATCGAGCTGCGCGGCATTGAGCAGATGAATGCCCTGCGCGTCGGTAGCCGTGACTTGCACGATATAGTTCCCGGCGATGCCGTAGGTATGGGTCGGCGAAGGAGATTGGCCCGAAAGGCTCTGTACATCGGGCGAAGCGGCAGTCCCGTCGCCCCAGTCAACGGTCCAAGAGGTAATGGTGTTGGGAACTCCACTGGCGTAAGTGGCCGAGAGATTGAGCGTGGCGGCCGCTCCTTCCACGGGCGGGGCAGCCGCCGTGGCATGGAGCGCAGGAAACTGATAGCCCATCTGGTCGAGAATGTCCTGGCCGTACAGCGCCTGATTGAAGATCTTCACCTCATCGATATCGCCGGTGAAATAGCGGTTATCGCCGGTGTGGGAGCCCGCGCCGATTGTCCAGTCGGAATTGACCACCATCGAGCCCTTGGTCTCAGGCTGGTCATCGACCTGCAATCCGTTGTGGTACATCACCCAGCCATATCCATCGTAGACAGCGGTGAGGTTAACCCAGGTATTCAGATCGGAAGCGGGTATTGGCATCACCGCCTGGTAATCCCAGCCGCCGTCTGAGGAGCCGACCTGGTAGTTGCCGTTGTTGATGCGCATGAACACTTCGGCATATGGACCAGTGGGGGCCGAGCCGTAGCCGTGAGCGATGATGTCCTGAAGCCCGCCAGCACTCGTCGGCTTGAACCAGGCGCTGATTGTGATTTGGCCGGAGAAATTCAGATCGGAAGGATTGCCCAAGTCAGCGGCGCCTGCGCCGTTGAGATGAAGGTCCGCGCCGGCCGTGCCAGTGGTGAAGCCGACGGCTTGGCTCTGCCAACCCGCATCGCCGGCGAGCGTGGCGGTATTGCCGTTGCCGCTCGCGTCGGCGGCGGTCGTGCCGCTGCCTTCATCGAAATGATACCACGCCGTGGGTGTCGCCGTGAGCAACGTTCGCCGCTCAAGCGACTCGATCAGCGGACGTATGGCAGCCCGAATTTTCGGAAAGGAACCTTTACGCGCAGACACGACGCCACGCCGAGAGTTGGATCGCATAGTGCCTCGAATGAGTTGTCTACAGCTCAGTGGTGGGAGAAATTTGAGCTGACAGCAGCCCGCCCCCGCGCCGGCAGCCCAGCCGACGCGTTTATGGGACGTTAAGATAAGCGGACTCTGCCGATTATGTCAAGCAAAAACTTGTCTCTGCCGAAGGACGCGAGGGGTATTGACACCGGTCCCGGTCCCTCTACAATTTTGACCATAATTGAATAGGGTTCTTATCGAGAGTGGCTGAGGGTTGGGCCCTGCGAAGCCACAGCAACCGGCGAGGTCTTTGCCGTTTTGGAAGATCGCGTTTGGTGCTAATTCCCTCCTGCTGCTGGCGACGTTTTGCCGGTGGTGGGGAAGATAAGAAGATGCTCGCCATGCCAGCAACAGCCTCTTCTTATCGCAGAAGAGGTTTTTTCGTTTCTAGATCCAATGTTTGATGACCCAGATTTGGCGCGCCTCGGCTATCGCTTGAAGTGCGCTGTTGGGTCGCGGAGCAGGTTATGAGTTACGTTCTTGGGCTGAAGTGTAAGGAATGCGGCCATCAAGTCCCGGTGTCGGCTGTGCATGTCTGCGAGGCATGCTTTGGGCCGTATGAAGTCGATTACGACTATGCCCGCATGAAGGGCAAGGTGACCCGGCAAAGCATTGAAGCAGGCCCAAAGAGCCTTTGGCGCTACAAGGATCTGCTGCCGGTCGAAGGGCAGCCGAGGGTTGGTTTGCATTCCGGCTTTACGCCGCTCAAGCGCGCGACTCGGTTGGCCAATGAGCTGGGTTGTCGAGAGCTGTGGATCAAGGACGATTCCTGCAACTATCCGACCTATTCCTACAAGGAGCGCGTCGTTTCGGTGGCGATTACCAAGGCCGTCGAATTCGGCTTCGATACGGTGGGTTGCGCCAGCACCGGCAACCTCGCCAATTCGACGGCGGCCCACGCCGCACAGGCAGGCATTCGCTGCTTTGTGATGATTCCTCACGACCTGGAGCAGGGGAAGGTGCTTGGCTCGCTGATCTTTGGGCCGACGATGGTGCGCATTCGTGGGACCTATGACGACGTGAATCGCCTCTGCACCGAGATTGCCGACAAGTACGGCTGGGCCATCGTGAACGTGAACCTTCGGCCGTATTACACCGAAGGCGCAAAGACCTACGGCTTTGAAATTGCCGAGCAGCTTGGCTGGAGACTCCCGAAGCACACGATCATTCCCACCGCCGGCGGAACGATTCTGCCGAAGGTTTACAAGGCTTATCAGGAATTGATCACGCTAGGTCTTGTGGAAAACAGCGGCGCTAAGATTTATTCGGCCCAGGCGGCGGGTTGCAATCCGGTGGTGACTGCAATCCATCGCGGCACCGACATCATCGAGCCGCAGAAGCCCAACACGATCGCCAAGAGCATCGCGATCGGCAATCCCGCTGACGGCTACTATGCCTGCAAGGTCGTGCAGGAGTCGGGTGGATGGGGGGAGAGCGCGAGCGATCGGGAGATCGTCGATGCAATCAAATTGCTGGCGCGGACGGAAGGCATTTGGACAGAGCCGGCCGGCGGAACGACACTCGCGGCAGCGATCAAACTGATCGAGCAGGGTCGGATTCCGCGCGATGAGTCGATCGTTGTCAGCATCACCGGCAATGGGCTTAAAACTCAAGAGGTGGTTGCGGATGAACTCCCTTACCCGGTGGTCATTGAGCCCAAGCTTTCAGAATTCGACAAGCTTCTGGATCAGCAGAAGCAGTCGCCAGCTCCGGCTCGACCCGCAGCGCGGGAGCCGCGACAGGTGGCAGTAACTGCTTGACCGGCTATTATTGATTTCCATGATATGAGCCGCCGATCGGCTGTTGCCGGCTCGGCCAACGCATAGGCACGACAGGAAAACCCATGGCTGTGAAAGTTCGCATTCCCTCTCCACTTCGCAATTACACCAACGGCGCCGACATCGTCGAAGCCAATGGATCGAGCGTCGGCGAAGTGCTCGGCGATCTCAAAACTCGCGCGGCTGGCATCGAAACGCGCCTGTTCAAGGCGCCCGCGCAGCTCAATCGCTTCGTCAACGTCTATCTTAATGACGAAGACATCCGTTTTCTGAAGAATCTCGAAACGCCGGTCAAAGAAGGCGATGAGATCAGCATTGTCCCGGCGATCGCGGGCGGAACGGTCGGATGAACGATGCAACAGTAAATGAGAGGGAGCGTGGGAAGCACGGAAAGCCAGTTTAGCCGCCCCGGCTTGTCGGGCGCTCCCTGGCGCTGTTCCGATCGCAAATGCGGGAGAGCGCACCGCAAGCGGTAGCGGCTAAACTGGAGTAGACGAAAGCGGTTCGTGTGCTTGTGCGACTCGCGGTGAAAATCAGATGCCCGATTACAGCCGAAAATATTGGTTCACCTTCCCGACGCGCACGCAGGTCGAGAAGCCGATCATCTGGCAGATGAGCCGAAAGTTCCCGGAAGTCGTGTTCGATATCCGCCAGGCGAGCGTGCAGCATGAAATCGGGATCATGGCTGTACTCCTCAGCGGGCCGGAAGCGGATGTGAAGAGCGCTGTTGAGTTTCTGCGCGGTCAGGGACTGACGGTCGAGCCAATCGAGAAGAGTGTGGTCGAGGGGTAATCGCCGCTTTTATTGCGGCGCGTTTCCGATCTGCAATCCCAATGAATTCATTGCCACTGCTTGCGCAGGTTGGCGATTTGCGCACATTGCGCCAGTAGCGGCTCGACGTCGCGCAGATTCAGCACCGTAGCGGCATCGCTTTTTGCATTCTTTGGATCTGGATGGCATTCAAGAAAGAGGCCATCCACTCCAGCCGCCACGGCGGCGCGAGCAAGCAGCGGAGAATACTGCGGATTGCCGCCTGACTGATTCCCCATGCCAGCAGGCTGCTGTGTTGAATGGGTGATGTCGAATACGACCGGGCAGTTGAATCCCTTCATGACCGCCAAGCCGGTGAAATCATTGACCAGCCGGTTGTAACCAAAGAACGTTCCGCGCTCGGTGAGCAGAATCCGGCTGTTGCCGGTCGAGCGAACTTTCTCGACCGCATTTCCCATCTCCTGCGGCGACATGAATTGACCCTTTTTGATATTCACGGTCCGGCCACTTTTGCCGCAGGCAATGAGAAGATCCGTCTGCCGCGCCAGGAATGCTGGCACTTGAAGAATATCGATGACTTCTGCCGCGAGCGAGACCTGCTCGCACTCGTGCACATCGGTGAGCACCGGCACACCGATGTCGCGTTTGACCTGATCTAGAATCTTCAACCCCTCATGCAGCCCAGGCCCTCGAAAGCTGCTGTTGCTGGAGCGATTCGCCTTGTCGAAGCTGGCCTTGAAAACATATGCGAGACCAAGCTTTTCACAGACTTGCTTCATGTGTCGACTGATCGTCAGGCAAAGCTCGGCCGACTCAATCACGCAAGGCCCAGCAATGACAAACAGCGGAGATTTTGTGAGATCTAATTCCTTCATGGGTGCTCATCGCACGATAAAGGGCACGCGAAAGGGAAGCAAGTTGATGTCGACCGGCGTATGCCCGCCGGGGTCTCCATCGATCTGCACGGGAATCGATCGGCTGCCAGTGATCTGTACGTGCTTCCCGCGCAGGTATACGCTTCCGTGCCCGATCAGGTGCTCGCCGGCAATCGCGTGAAGAAACAGCCGAATCAATTGAGCCCGCGATTCGCAGGGCAATACGCAGATGTCGAATAGCCCGTCGTCGGGCGTCGCAAACGGAAGCACCGGGAAACCGACCCCGTATTCGCGCACATTGCCGACAAAAGCCAGCCCCGGCGCCATCGGCCAGACTTCTTCTCCGTCCACGACCACCTGCATCGGCTGTGGGGAAAACTCGTGGAGTGCCAAGGCGGCGGGCGGGACATAACTTAGCCATCCGATCGGGCCGCTGCGCATTCGATCCAGCTCGTGAACGATTTGCGCATCGAAGCCGATGCCGACCATCAGCAGGAAAAGCCGGCCATTTGCCCGGCCCGCATCCAATTCGCGCACGCGCAGGTTGTTGATGGCGCTGGCTACTTCTGATTCCAGATTTGTCCGATTCCAATTCAGTCCTAAATGCCGAACCATTAGATTCGCGGTGCCCAGACCGATGGGCAGAAGGGGCGGGGGAGTGAGGTCATGCGAGATGAACCGGTCGGCAACCGTGCGCAGCGTCCCATCCCCACCGATGACGATGGCGGTCCGGGCCGGCTCCGAAAGGATGCGGTCATCAATTGCGCTTGCCTTATCCAAAAAGAGCTTGGGCCGAAGGCCGCCCTTTGCGAGGCTCCGCTCTAGACGCTGTGCAATGACTCGACCCTGTCCCTTGCCCGAAATCGGGTTGGCGAAGATCCAGACATCGCTGGATTGGGAATGCAAGGAACCAGCCGGCTGCGTCATTGACAGCCTCCCCAGCCACCTCGCAGGCCGAGGCATAGTTGACAGTTTCCCTGATCAAACATATGAATGACTGTTTGTCACAGCGGAGCCTGGCCGCGCTTTGGTTAAGCTGCGCGCCGGGGCCTTCCGAGCAAGCATACCGGATCAATTGCTTATGAGCGAAATGACTGCGTCGATTAATGAGCGTGCCGCCGAGGAATATTTCCGTCGAGCCTTGGAGGCCGAAACACAGGGAATACACGAAAAAGCGATCGAATTCTATGAGCGGGCGCTCAACGAGAATCCCGATCACGAGAAGGCCTGCTTCAATCTGGCGGTTCTATACGACCGTCGCGGCGAAGACGCCAAGGCCATCGAGCTTTACGAGCGCGTCTGCACCAGCCCACCGGTGCATCTCAATGCGCTGATGAATCTGGCGATCCTGTACGAGGACAATAACCATTACGAGGAAGCCTACCGCTGCCTGGATGGCGTGCTTCGCACCAATCCCAATCACGAGCGCGGCCGGCTCTACATGAAGGATGTTGAATCGGCCCGGCAGATGTATTACGACGAGGATTCCGATCGTCGCGGCGATCGTCGCAATGCGGTACTCGATATTCCGCTGTCCGATTTCGAGCTGTCGGTTCGCAGCCGGAACTGCCTCAAGAAGATGAACATGCGCAGCCTCGGCGACCTGCTTCGCACCACCGAAGCGGAGCTGCTGGGCTACAAGAACTTTGGCGAAACCAGCCTCAATGAGATCAAGGCGCTGCTCGCATCCAAGGGGCTTCGCCTGGGTCAGAATGCCGAGCCCGGCGCGGCCCTGACGCGTCGGCCAGCCGCGACGACCGGCAACGTTGCCGCTGAGGTACTCGGAAAGACGGTGGCCGACATGGAGCTCTCAGTCCGCAGCCGAAAGGCTCTTCAGCGGTTGAATATCAACACGCTCGGCGAGCTTGCCTCCCGAACTGAAGACGAGCTCCTGGGCTGCAAGAACTTCGGCCAGACCAGCCTGAATGAGATCAAGCAACAGCTCACGACGTTCGGGCTTAACCTGCGGAAGCTGGAAGAGTAAACACGGCCCCTCCAACCCGCTGATCATTGAGCCCGGAGATTACCTCCGGGCTTTTTTGTTGTTTCGGCAGACGTTCTGCAGATGCCACGCTGGCAAAGAGCATCCATTCCTAGGGAACAAAATGTCCCAAAATGTCACACATTTCGCGAAAATGAGTGACTTTTGGCTGCAATCCTTGGTCTAAACCGTTCGATCATATCAGCTTATGAATACGTCGCGCGATGCCACACCTGTGACATTCGGTGACATGTCGTGACATCTGCCGCTCTGGAGCGCGCGCTCCTGCGATGGAGCGTCCTTATGGTCTCAAGTCTCTAGAGCTTGGAGTGGGACGAAATGAGACAGCGGGACACTTTTCTCGCGTCCCAAATGTCTCATTTTTGAACTGATTTTTCCTTAAGTAATTCACCACTCACTATTTACGATTCGTGAATTATGGATGAGCCCGGTGGGACGACTGTCCCATTTGTCTCATATGTACAAATATAGATATCTTTACTGCATAGTCGCAGCGCAAAAGAAGAAGGTGCCGGCCAAAAGCCAGCACCTTCTTTTTTATCTATTCTCTTTTAATCGAGAATTAGGCCATCTGCATGCGACGACGCATGGCGAAGATGCCCATCAGGCCCAAGAGGCCAGCGCCACCCCAGAGGGAAGCGGGAGCGGGTCCAGCAACGGGGGCGAAGCCCACAACGTTGGCCGTACCGCTGTCGATGATGCTGATGCTGCCAGGCTGCCAGCCATTAGCATTGGTCTGGATCACGAGATACTCGGTGCCACCGCCCGTGATCGACGGGACGAAGTTGAATCCAATGACGTTGGACGTAGTGCGGTCCTGAGTCAATGGAACAATTGAACCGGGGCTAGCAACGCCATTCAGCGTGGTGGTGGTGCCTGCATCAACCAGGAAGCTGTCGAACGGCGAAGTGGTCACGCGACCGATATCACCGGTCAACTGGTTGACTTGGATGATGAAATCCAAGCCGCCCCAAGCATTCGACGAGTCACCGCTCACAACCCAGGCGCTGTAGGTGCCCGTGCCTACGGTAAGCGTTTGAGCGTTTACCTCGGCGTAGGCGACGTTACTGACGCTGGCGATAACAGTGCCAGTGATGGGGGCAAACGTATCAGGCGTAACGCCTGATTGCCCGGGGCTGAGCGTGTTTGCGGAGGCGCTCCCCGCAAACCATGCCATCGCGCATAGCGCCCCCGATAGCAAAAAAGCCTTCATTTTCATAACCATTTCCCCTTTCACGGGAAAAACGAGCGAGGCGAGGTCATTTTCTCCGATGTTCGGAACCCCAACCAAAGCTCAAAAGCCCTCACGGCACCGGACTGGTGCCGGACAATATCGTAAAAAGAAAAGCGACATATGCTGAACCAGCTTTTCGCCAGCAGCTCGCGGTACAAGTACAACTCGACGTACTGCCAAGCCCTCGACCGCTATGATCTAAACGACTCACCTCCCGTCCACACCACAGCCACTTTTTTGAACTTCAACCCAAAATGATACGGATAGACCGCCAACAGCCCATACAGCGGCAAGCAACTTTTATCAGACGCGGCTACGGGTGTAAAGAAAAAAATGACTCGAAAATCTGCCCATTGGCCGTAGCTTGTTGGCGGAGCTTACCACGAAAAAGCGATGAATGCCAAACGCAATCCAAGAGTTTAATCTAGGCAAAAGCGATCACTTTTTCGGTCAAAACAGAGCCGTCTTCCCATTCAAGAACACCTCAATCGAGAGGACAATCGCAATGGCCCTCAAATCATTCGCCTGGAAAGCAATATTTATTTAGGTTCCGGCTTAATTTGAACCTCCTCTCACGGCGAAAGATTGAATTTCATCGGAGGCCCAAGTGCGCGGCTGCCGTTTTGAAAAACGGCTCTCGCCTGGGTCTTCGCATTTCACCACTGCGTGCTCGGCGAATGGCCGCGATCTAACAATTTCCCCGTAATCGCCTCCAGATCATCGAGCCGTTGTTCGCGCGTGGCCTGTAAATGTGCGACAAGGCGCTCGATCGCGATGAGCGACTTTTGCGCATCCAAGAGGTCCAGCAGCGATGAGCGCCCGGTTTCGTATGCGGCTCGGCTCACGGTCACCACCTGTCGCGCGCGGGGCAGTATCGTGTGCTGGAATAAATCGAGCTGCCGATCTGCATCGCGGATGATGCTCAGGTCCAGCACAACTTGTGCGCCCAGATCATTGTGCGCCTGTCGCCGCATGGCTTCCGTGGCCCGCAAATTCGCCTCGGCCTGTGCCACCGCAGCATCGATCGCCTGATGCCGCAGAAGTGGGACGGTCACCATGCCCGCCAGAGATTGGGCGATGCCGGCCAAGTCGGTGCCGACCGAGATGGAAAAGTCGGGCAGATATTGGAGCCGAGCCAGGACGAGGCTTTGCTTGCGCGCGGCGACATCCTGCGCTAGCGCAGCGAGTTCCGGGTTTCGCTCCGCGATGAGCTTCAGCACTTGTCCATCATCCTGCACCACGGCGCGGGTTTCAGGCATCCCGGTCGGAATTGGAATCGGTGCATCAGGCGGCCGGTCGAGCGACGCGTTCAGTGCCGCGCGCTGTGCAGGAAGTTGTGCCTGCATGCTCGAGATGTCATTGCGCGACAGATCCAATTCATTGCCGCTCTTTAGCAGCTCCTGTTGGCCCGCCGCGCCGGCCTCATTTCGCGCTTCGACCACCATTACGGTGCTCTGGAGCAATTGAGCATTCGACTGCTCCAGGCGAATCAACTCTGCCGTGAGCGCATAATCGGCATACGCGCTGAGCACCTTGCCGCGCAGCTCAAGCTGGGCCTTGCGGAAGCGCAATCCCGTGGCTCGGGCGTTTTCCAACGCGCGTTGTGCCGCGGCAGAGAGCTTTGTCGGAAGAAGGATGTCGGCCATCGGGTCGTTGCTGAGACTGAGCGTAGTCGTGTCGAAGCTCATTCGGCCGCGCGTGATGCTCGTCGCGCCAGATAGGGACAGATTCGTGGCTTGAGTACCGTCCTGCGGGATTTGCTCGATCGCCGAGCGCCACTCCCAATACCGCTGCTCCAGCTCTGGACTAGCCAGCAAAGCGCGACGAACTAGATCATCAGGCGCAGGATTCGCCGGCAGTGGTGGGACCTGCCGTTGTTCGATCGGCTTGTTGAAAGGCGCGCCGGCGCGCAAGGCCGCTTGTCGCTCCTGTTGTTCGCCACGCGGATGAACCGTGCATCCAGTTAGCACCAGAATCGAGATGACGGCGAAGAAGTATTTCCATCTACGCATTGCTCGGCTCCCCATTTCCTTTGCCCACAATCCCTACGACAGGTGTGATGCGCTCGGTCGCATCGCTTGTCTGCCCGCCGCGTCTCATCACGAAGCCCTTGGCAATGTAGAAGATGACCGGATAGATCAGCAGTTCCATCAAAAAGCTGGTGAACAGCCCGCCAAGCATCGGGGCGGCGATGCGGCGCATCACGTCGGCTCCTGTGCCCGTCGCCCACATCAGGGGAAGCAGACCGATGAACGCCGCGGCGACAGTCATCGTCTTGGGACGAATGCGCTTCACGGCTCCGTCATGAACGGCTTCACGCAGGTCTTGATCGCTTCTCATTCGCCCCTGTGCCTTGAATCGCTCGAAGCTGTTGTCGAGGTACAAGAGCATGATGATGCCGGTCTCGGCATCGAGGCCCGCCAGCGCGATCAACCCCACGACCACTGCCCCCGACCAGTTGTAGCCGAGCAACCACAGGAACCACATCGCGCCGACGATGCTGAATGGCACCGCCAGCAGCACGATCACCGTGCGCAGCCAGCTTCGCGAAGCGGCATACAGCAGCAGAATGATCACGAGCAACGCGATGCCGCCGGCCACTTTCCAACGCGTGGCATTCTGCTGAACGATCTCATACTGCCCTGACCAAGCCATTGTGTAGCCCTGGGGAATCTGAAGCTGGTTCGTAATTGCGCGCTGGGCATCGGCCAAATAAGAGCCCAGGTCGCGCCCGGAGAAATCCACATAGACCCACGCGGACTGGCGGGTGTCTTCGCTGCGGAGCATTGGCGGGCCCGGCCGGAGCTTCACGTCGGCCAATTGGCCGATGGGAATGTGCGCGCCGGTCGGCGTCGCGACGAGGATCTGTTTGATCTGGTCGGGATCATCTCGCAGATCGCGGGCATACCGCACGTTGACCGGATAGCGCTCAAGCCCCTCGACAGCCGTTGTCACGCGCATTCCGCCAATCGCAGTTTCGATGACATCCTGCACGTCGCCAACGTTCAAACCGTAGCGCGCCGCCTGATCGCGGTTGATATCCAGGTCGAGGTAATAGCCGCCCATCGTGCGCTCGGCATAAGCGCTGGTCGTGCCGGGAACGGATCGCATGATGATCGACGCCTTTTCCGCAAGATCCGCCAGCACCTTGAGGTCCGGCCCCATGATTTTGATGCCGACCGGCGTTTTGATTCCGGTGGAGAGCATGTTCGTGCGATTCTCGATCGGCATCGGCCAGGCGTTGGCCAGGCCGGGGAAGCTGACGACCGAGTTCATTCCCGGATGGCTGGTTCCGTCGGCGTCCTGCCAGCCGTAGACCAGTTCATCCATCGTGATTGGGCGCTGCTCGGGCCAAAAGGTGTGGCGCAAAGGCCAGGTGAGCCAGTTGGGCGCTTTGTCGAACCAGTGATGCAATTTCCGCTTGCGCCATTTACTGGTGTCGGTCTGGAGCCGGACGACCGTTTCGACCATATCGAGCGGGGCGGGGTCGGTGGCGGTTTCAGCCCGGCCGATTTTCCCATCCACGCTGATGACTTCCGGGAATGTTTTGAGCAGCTTGTCGGTCTGCTGAAGGACCTGCCGCGCGGTGGTAACACTGATGCTCGGATCGGTGGTCGGCATGTAAAGCAGGTCGCCCTCGTCCAGCCGCGGCATCAATTCGCTGCCCATGTGCAGGTAAGGCCAAGCTGCTGACGCAACGAACAGCGCTGCGAGAATCAACAAGGGCCAACGCAAACGCATCGCCCCCCAGAAGAAGGGGTTGTATATCCTTTGGAGCAGACGGCTGATGGGATTGCGTTCCTCGTGAATCACCTTCCGCGGCAGCAAATAGCTCATCAGCACGGGGATAATCGTGATTGACAGCACCGCTGCCGCGCCGATGGCAAAAGTCTTGGTATACGCCAGCGGCCGGAACAAACGGCCTTCCTCTCCCACCAGGACGAAGATCGGCAGGAAGCTGACAGTGATGATCAGCAAGCTGAAGAAGAGACTGGGTCCAACTTCTTTGGCGGCCTCGATGATGATCTCGAGCCGGGGCCGCGCCTCGCCGCCAGCTCTTACGCGCTCTTCTTCATGCCCCAGGTGCTTATGCGCGTTTTCGACCATCACAATGGCGCTGTCCACCACAACACCGATGGCGATTGCGATGCCGCCCAGGCTCATGATATTTGCATTGATTCCCAACTGCTGCATCGCGAGCATGCTCGCCAGCACGCTGGCGGGGATCACGAAGATCGCGACCAGCGCGCTGCGGCCATGGAGCAGGAAGAAAATGATCACCAGCGATACGACGAGCATTTCTTCCAGCAGCGTCTCTTTGAGCGTGTGAATCGATCGTTCGATGAGGTCGGACCGGTCGTAGGCGGTCTTGATGGACACGCCGGGCGGCAGGCCGTCTTCCAAGTCCGCGAGTTTTGCCTTGGCGTCGTGAATGACCTGATAGGCATTGGCGCCGTAGCGGGCGATGACTACGCCGCCCACGGCTTCGCCGCGGCCGTCCCAATCGCTGATGCCGCGCCGTTCCTCGCCAGCAATCTGCAACGTCGCCACGTCGGAGAGATAAATGGGCGTGCCGGTTTCTTTATTTACGCCAACCGTCACGCGCGAGAGATCTGATAATGCGTTGCCGGACTTGTCGCCGTGGGAGCTTCCAAAATACCCGCGGCTGCGGACCATGTATTCGTTCTCGCTCATCTCGACGACAGAGCCACCGACGTCGTTGTTCGATCGCTGAATCGCTGAGACGATGTCCTTCACCGCCACGTTGTAAGCCAAAAGGCGCTGCGGATTGAGAACGACCTGATACTCTTTGACGAACCCGCCGATCGAGGCCACCTCGGCGACATTCGGCATGGCGGTGAGTTGATAGCGCAGGTACCAATCCTGAATGCTGCGCAGGCTCGCCAGGTTCTGGTTTGAGTACACGAGCGGCTTGCCGCTTAACGGACATCGGCCCGCGTGCTCAAATCCGCGAACCTTCACCAACGCGTTCCGTCGATTTGCGGGTGCATCATCAGCAGCGGCATACCACTTGTCCTGCTCCTCATCGTGCCAAATTCCCTTGGGATGGTCGGGGCAGTAGTAGCCGGGATAGAGAACGTACTGATAGACCCATCCGACGCTGGTGGCATCCGGCCCAAGTCGCGGCTCGACGCCGGGCGGAAGCTGGTTACGCGCTGAGTTGAGATATTCCAGCACTCGGCTGCGCGCCCAATATAGGTCGGTCCCATCCTCGAAAATGACGTAGACGAACGAGGTCTCGAACATGCTCTGCCCGCGCACGATCTTCGCCCGCGGGATGCCCATCATCCTGGTCGTCAGCGGATAGGCGACCTGATTCTCCACCACATCCGGCGCCTGGCCCGGATAATCGGTGACGATGATCACTTGCACATCCGAGAGGTCGGGGATGGCATCGAGGCCGATGTGAACCGTGGCCCAGACGCCCGCGGCGACAAGGAAAAGCGTCAGCAGCAAAACGAGCAGCCGGTTTCGAACGGAGAATTCGATGATCTTTGCAATCATGATGGTTTGCCGCGCGTGACTACTTGCCCGCTTCGGGTTTGACTAACGTAATGAGGGCGTCGCTGACTGCCTTGAACTTCAATCGCGCTGTCTTGAGATCTTTCGACGCAGCGAATTCGTCAGCCGCCTTCTGCATCGAGGCGTAAGATCTGCCTTTCAATTTGGCCGAGTCGGATTTCAGCTTTTCAGCAAGCTTGCTGTCGAAATGGTCGCTCGCCAGCGAATGCTGCACGGCAAGGTAATCCTTGAACACTTGGGCAAGCGGTGAATCTTTCGGCGGCGCGGCCAACTGCGATTTGATTTCTCCGCAGTCGCGCATATCGGCATCCAGATATGGATTCGAAACATCTCCCGGAATCTGGAGCCAATTGGCTTTGGCCATCGGACAGTAGATCAGGGAAACCTTCGAGGGCGCGACCGGCTGTGATGTCGGCTCGGACATGGGTTGAGCGGCCATTTCACTGCTGCCGCGCAGCTTGGCAACCGCTTCTTGGGTGCGGCTTTCAACGTCCATGAGGAATTGGCCACTGGTGACGACCTTGTCGCCTTCGCTTAGCCCATCCAAAATCTGAACCTTGTCGTCATCTCCGCGAAGGCCAGCTCTAACCGATCGTGGGCTGAAGTGACCATCGCCCTGCGCAACAAAGACGATCTGCTTTGTGCCGGTGTCGATGACTGCTTCTTGCGGGACCTGGAGAGCGTCTTCAACCGGCTCGGATACGATCGCCGCATCCGCGTACATTCCCGGCTTCAATTCAAAATCGGGATTGTCGAACGTTGCACGCACGGTCAAGGTGCGCGTCAGGTGATCCAGATGCGGATAGATGAAACTCACCTTGCCGCGGAAGGTCTTGCCGGGAACGGCATCCAGCGTCACCTCGACGGGTTGCCCCATTTTGATCAGCGAAATCTGCTGCTCATACACCTGCGCATCCAGCCACATCAATGAGTGATCTGAGATGCGCATCAGCTTCATGCCCGGCTGCACCGCAGAGCCTTGCACGATCATCTTGTCTTCTAAATGTCCGGTGGCGGGGCTGTAGAAGGTCACATCCCGTGGCGCGCGATCGGCCTTGGCGATCGCGTCAATCTCGCGTTCATCCAGATCCCAAAGCTCCAACTTTCGCCGGGCGGAGGCGATGAGATTCTCGGCTTCTTTCGTCACAGTCGCGCTGGCATCCGCACCGAGCGATTTCCGCGACTGCACCGCCGAGATCAATTCCTGCTCCGAGACTTGAAGCTCCGGGCTGTAAAGGGCAAAGAGCGGCTCGCCCTTGTGGACGTGCATTCCTTCCTGATCAACGTAGAGCCTGTCGATCCATCCGCCAACTTTGAGCGCGATGTCATGCAGGCCTGGCTGCGGGAGTCCGAAGGTGCCGACCGCTCGGATGGTTTTGTGCAGCGGCCCGCGCGTCGCCACAGCAGTCTGCACGCCCATCTCCTGCACCACGCGCGGATCGATTTGAACTTCAGCGCTGCTGGCGGAAGGGCGGGTGTATGGGACCATATCCATTCCCATCGCGCTTTTGCCGGGGTGATCGGTGATGGACGATGGGCCGAGCATGGGGTCCCACCAGAGCTGCTTGCCGGTTGCGGAACCCGTCTGATTGGGATGACTGCTCGTTTGGGACTCGTGGGTTGCCGCCAGCACGATTCCGCAAACGACGACTAAGATCGCGATCCAGAGAGATCGGAAAATGCGTGAGGACATGATGCGCGCCTCGATTGGGCTGAGCTGTGTTCGCGCAGGAGCGAACACGCCTGGCCGCATTGAGTTTTGGAAAACTATTGACACGGAGTTCCGCGTCACCGGAGAGATGAGTCGCGAATCAATTCTGAAGCGCGCAGTGCAGCGCAAAAAGGGTGTGCGAATCGTGAGCAGATTGGACGCCCCACGAATTTGCTACGGCACGAGATGCAGGGCAGTGATCGTGAACGGTCGAGAATGACAAGGAAAACTGGACGGGCTGCAGCGTGAGAGCCGCTGGAGCGTGCGGATTGGAGTCAATTGCTTTGCCGATCAAAAGTATCGTCCGGCACAGCGGACATGGCTCATCGTCTTTGGGCTGGGTGGGCCGATCGGGAAGTGCATGATGACTAGCACAACATGCCGGCGACGCTGTCGTCGGCGCGTCAACGTGCGGTGTCGGCAGTATGCAACCAGCGGTGGTGCACGTCGCGCTCACAATCAAAACGGCAAAAGCCGTTAGAAGTGCGCAAGTTGACCGGAACGCGCTAAACATTGCCACAGCATTATACGATTTGCCGGAAAGGGCGGTCAAACTTGTTTTATTGGCCACTACTTGGCCAATGCTCGGTGCACCTCCGCCGTCGGCTTCAGTTCCAACTTAATCGAGCCGGGCGAGTGCGTTTTTTTACCTTTGCGAAGCGTCACATTTCGCTGATCGACACTACTTTTGCTTCCGCATTATTGGCGTAAACGTCACCCCGATCAGCAATCCCTCCGGTGACAAGAGCCGGCTCACCGTCTGCCCCCAGGGCTCCTTTTTATTTTTTAGTAGCATTCGATAGCCTCGCGATTCAAGCTCCGCGGTAGCCTTTTCAACGCTATCTACATCGAACTCCAGCCACGCTTGCGGGACGGGGATTTCCGCCGGCCAGGCATCCTTCCCAAAACAGGACTGCGCTGCCTGCGGAAGGGGCCAGAGGGCAAAGTGCTTTGCGCCATCCAGCTCCGCGGTATGAAGATAACCGCCGACTTCTTCTTTGAATTGGATCCCAAGCGCTTGGCCGTAGAGCTTTCGACTTTCCGCCGGCTCACGCACGATCGGCCCAAAGCCGGCGATAAACAGGACCTTCGCATCTCCGATTTTTTCCATGGCATCACCTGGTTGTATATTCAATTTTCACACGAAAAAACCGATCGAGCCCATTACGAACGATTGCGGCGCACCCAGCATTGGAGATTTCCATGGTAAAGCGCCCTCTTCTTTGGAACAGCGGATAAAAAAACCTCGTCGCTCCAAATCTGAAGCGACGAGGCCTGTAATTCGATCACGTTCTTCAGATGCACCTATTGCTTCGTCAATGTAAACGATCCACCTCCGCCAATGCCATCGTTGAAGGTGCCGGAGAGTGTGGTTCCGGAGAGGGTTCCGGTCATGCTTCCGCCGGATTGCTGGGTGGTGGGATCGGTGACGGTGAGGCTGAAGGAGCCGTTGGCTGTGACGGAGCCGCTCACGTTGGCGGTTTGGGATTGGGTGTTGCCGTTTGAAGTTGTCGTCAGGGTTCCGCTGAAGGTGCCGTCGCCGGCTTCGGTGGTGATGTTCAGCGTCCAGTTGCTCGGCAGGCCCTGATTGTGTGTGCCGTCGGTGACTTGGCCGGTGAAGGTGCCAACCATGTTGGGAAGCGTCGTGCCCGTGGTGGTTGTGGTGACGTCGGTGCTGAGTGAGCTGAGCGTGTCGATGAAGTTCGCGACCGCTGTTGTGAGATTGGCAAACGCGGTTGCGAGAGTGCCGCTGCCGCCAAAATCGCCGGCATCGGTGACAAGGGCGGTGTTGGATTGATTGGCCGCAATCAGATTGTCCAAGGGCGTTTGAATGGGATTGGATTGGGTGTCGTCGTGGAATGTCGCCAACTTTGCCGCGGGCTCAGTGGACAGTGCGCTAAGATCGGCTGTTACTTTCGCTTGAAGAGTCGTATTGGTCGGGTGCAGGAGAAGCGCCTTCGCGTCTGCCGCGGATTTCGCGGACAAGCTAGCACCCACCGCAAGCAGGGCGGTTTGATCTGCCTTCAGCTTTGCCAGATCGGTGGCGTCAGCGACCTTCACTGCCTTGAGCAAAGCAGCATTGGTTGCTCGATTTGCGCTGGTCGTGGAGCTTTTGAGGTCCGCGGTAATCTGGCGCAAACTGGCCGTAGCCGCAGCGGCAGCGAGTTTCATGTCGGCACGCACGGTGACGCTCGTTGCCTTGACCTGCTTGACGTCGGCAAGCAGCGTTGCGGCTTCCGTTGAACTGGCCGAAAGAAGCGTCCGAGACTCCAACGATTCAATGAAGTGCGACAAGATTCTCTCCTGATTTGGACCCCCCGCCCGAAAGGGGGGCTGCGCTGATCTATCGGCCCACCGATGCATTTGGGCCCACATTTTTCGAAATCTTGGGGTGCCAATCAAAAGTGGAGGAATCGGGACGGATGTTTCAAGCGGACGTATAAGTATGCGCGCCGACATGCAAACGGACCGCAGCACACCTTTCATTTCACGAATTTGCTGGAAATTCAGGGACGGCTGCTCTAGGCTGCTCTTTTTAAATGATTGAGGAAACTAAAAGGGAGACGCCATGCCCGGGCTCGCAAAGAGAACGCTTGGATATCGTTGTGCCTGTCTTGCGGCGGCTTGCATTGCATCTGTTTCCCTGATGGCCCCCAAGGTGGTGGCCCAATCTGCCGTGCCCGGCGCATCGGCGCCGCCGGCAACCGCGCCAGCGGGCGCACTTCCTCCCGGCTGGGACGAGGTCGATCAGCGGCTGGTCTTCCTCACGGTCGAGCTGTCGGGCGTCGAGACTTCGCTCAATGCAGTCGATAAGGCGATTCGCGTTTCGGGTTCGCAGCAAGCAGCAAAGCAGCGGCAGGCGGACACTTATCGCAAGGGCAATGAGCTGATGGACCGCAATGCAGGCGGCCCCGTGCCGTGGAACCAGTTTTATGGCCGTACGGCCCAGAGCTTCTTTTATCATCCGACCCGCAAATCGGTTTACATCAATCCCACGCCGATTCCGCAGCGCCCGCCGCAGTTGGATTACATCTATCGCGCCAACTCCGACAATCAGCAGCGGGCCGAAGCCGAGGCCTCGGCAATGGGAAACCAGATCGACCGGCTCCTGACGCGGCGTCGCCAGCTCGAGCGCGAGCAGGAGGCGCTCTGGTGCAAGATCGCGCTGCGCGCCCTGGCCAGCCGCGATCTGATGCGCAAGCCTTTGTACGCATTTGAGCCAAGTACGAATTCTCGAAATGGCGACGCCGCTCTGCATGAGCAGCGCTTGGCAGCGATCCGCTCGGGCGCCCAGTTTATGCGCGCCATCGATCGGGCAACGCAACTGGCCAAGGAAGACGTCGATCGTGATCCAACCACGGCTTTCCAGCAGCTTGAACACACGACTGCGGCGGCCCGCGAAACGCTCTCGACCGATTTGCTTCGCCAGCCATTGCTTTTAAAAGAATCCCAAGGCAACGAGACTTCACTGGCCAAATTCTCAAAAGCAGCAGGGCAGATGGAGGATTGCGCGCTGAACGTCCGCGATGCGGCGCGCGGCGTGGATCAGAGCGAAAAGTCCGGCGACGAATTCCGCAAGCAGGAGCTGCGCGGCCAGATTCAGCAGAACCTGATCCGGTTTGCCGAGCTCGCGCTGGTTGCCGACCAGGAGCTGTCGGACCTCGCGAAAACGTGGGGGGTCGAGCCCGATCCAACGAAGCTGGTCCGACAGCCCCCTGAAATGAAGCCATCTGCCAGCGCGACCGCCGATCGGCCTGCGTCTTCCGCCACCCCGGCGCCAATGCCCGCTTCGGAAAATCATGCGACGGTCAATCCGCCCGCGACGACCACGCCCCCGCCAACCACCCCGTCACGCGCGCTGGCCGGAATCGATTTCAAAAATCCCGCTCATGCCCCCGAAGGCGAGCAGGTGCTGGCCGACCTGCGCGAGCAGAACGTTGATGCCTTTGTCCACGTGAAGACCGTAACGCTCGTTCAGTATCACGATGCGACCGAGATGAAGCGCCACTTTGGCAAGCCCGAGAAATTTGCCCAAAGCTTCTCCGATCAGGTGGTGGTAGGGGAGGGGCGCAACATGATGTTGTACGGCGTGTCAGACAACCTGCCATCCGACCATTACCTGATTGTGTTCCGCGTGCAGGCGCTGACCACGACGCCGCCCGGTTCGGCCGATCACGTTTGTTTTCTGGATGTTGCGATTCGCGGCAAGACGGCCGCATCCGCTCATCCAACCCGGGAGCAATTTAAGCCGGGGCAATGGAGCAATATTCCGGTGGTGGCAAACCTCCGCCAATCGCGCTACCTCGAATACCGCCTGTGGCCCGATGGTCACAAGATCGCGCTCGACCGCATCTACGTTTTCCGTCTCGATACCAAGTGGTAGCATCGCTACAAATGACTACTTCGCAGGCGAAGCTTGCGCAGGGGTGAACTCCGACGCCGGCAAGACCTTCACTTTCACATCCGCGCCTTTGAGGTGCTTATCAAAGAAGTTTTTGTAAAGCTCATTCATAGTGGGCGTCGTGAACTGCGGCCCGCCATGATTTGCGCCGGGAATGGTCTGGAGCAGTACGTCGACGCCAGCTTTTTTGAGTGCATCGGCCAACTCTGTGCTCTGCGCATAAGGCACAAGCTGATCGACAGTGCCGTGAACGATCAAAAACGGCGGGTCATCCTTGCTGACATATGTGACCGGACTTGCTGATTTCTCCAGATCGACCTTCTCACCCGGAATTGCGCCAAACAACTTCGCATACGGGCTGCTCATGTCCTCGAAGTTGAAGATGTTTTTCACCGATTTGTCTGCCGCCACCTGCTTTTTGACGGCTGCGAAGTCGGCCGGGCCAAAGAGATCGATCACCGCCTGCACGCGGTCGGATTCGTCGCGATTATCGCCGATCTTTGGAAATGCGTTTGCGCCACCCGCGGTTCCAAGCAGTGCCACGAGATGTCCACCGGCCGAGGCGCCCCAGATGCCGATGTGATCGCCATCGATATTGTACTTCTTCGCATTGGCCCGCAGGAAGCGGATCGCAGCCTGGCAATCCTGAATCTGCGCGGGGAAAATGGCCTTGTTGCTGAAGCGATATTCGACACTTGCTGATGCGTAGAGGCCACGTGCCGTCAGTCCGGCTCCAGGATTTTCGCTTTTGCTTCCACCGAGCCAACCGCCGCCATGGATCCATACGATCAGCGGCAGCGGCTTCTCGCTGGCCTTTTCGGGGAGATAAATGTCCAGGCTCTGCGATGGATCGCCGTCAGTGATATAGGGAATATCCCGCTCGATCCGAACGCCATTCTTCACCTCTGTTTTGGCAAATGAAACGGCAGGCAAAAGCGCTATAGCGATCAAAACTATGAGCCGTCGAAGCAGCATGCGGTTCCTCCGGGAGATGAGTTGGTGGCCCACCAGATTACCCGCTGCGCAACGATGATGCACGGAATTGGAGTGCGAAGCCGGTTAGACGACTTAGGGCAAGCGCATTTCTACTGGACATGTTCCGCTTCACCCCAGGGCTGGACTGCGGCGATGCTTCTCGCGCGATTTTTGGGAAGTGTCCAGATCTTCCCGACCATGCCCCAATCGCTGCAGCAGCCGCCAAACCGCGCGCCGCGATGCAATCGCTCCTCGGCGAAGTTTCGCAGCCTTTTTGGAGCGGCGGCGTTCTGGAGTCGTGTGGATTGCCGCGAAGTACATGGCTTGCTCCTTTCGCACTCGCGCCGCGCGGGCGAACTCCATTACAGGTGCAAGTCACCCGCGGCTTTAAGATGCTGAAAGTCATCGGTGACGGCCGTGGCGTCACCACTCAATGCTTGGTGCTCATCGTCGCATAGAGATACGTGAGGATCTTCCTTCGGGGCTTCCGGCGCAACCGGATCAAAATCGAGAAAAAGTTCGGTCAATCGGACGGGCGAGTCATTATCGCGCCATCGGTCCGGGTTGGTCTTGTCGATACACTTCATGACGTCGTCTGCCTTTCGCAATCAGAGTTTGAAAAACGAATAAAGATCGAGTGACGGGACCAGGATTAAGGCGTCACAAGCGTTCCGGGCCGTTGCGGGTCTTTTCGCTCGCGCCGGATCTGTCGGGTCAGGAGCCGTTGCACCGATCGACGAACGCGGGCCGCAGCTTTGTCCGCAGCGACATACAGGTCTTCTTGAATGGCTTCGCTGACGATCGTGCCTCGCCGGCGGATCGCAGCAACAACGCTGCACCGCTTATCGATGCCGCCGTGATTTGCATTCACGTCCTCGAGCCGCGCAGTGACCTTGACGACCCAGGCGGCAAACGGTCGCAAAGCCGAGTTGATCCGCGATTCAACGTGATCGCGGATTCCTTCGGTCATGCTGAAACCCATTGCTCTAATATCGATTTCCATCTCACACCTCTCACATCCGACGCCGTTCGTCGACAACATCGCTGCCCCCTTGACGCGACATGTTACGATCCGCAAACGTATAGATAAAATACGATCTTTCGATCTGTTATATTGATTATCCGAATGGATGGACGGCAACGATGAAATGGATGAACTACAACCACCTTTACTATTTCTGGATGGTGGCGCGCGAGGGAGGCGTCGTGCGCGCCAGCGAAGAGATGATGGTTTCGCAGCCGACGGTCAGCAATCAGCTACGGGAGTTGGAGAAGTCGATGGGCCAAAAGCTTTTCCAGAGGGCTGGCCGCGGCTTGCGGCTCACAGAAGCGGGGCGAGTCGCCTTTAATTACGCGAATGAAATCTTTTCCTTAGGGCAGGAAATGCTCAACGCCCTGGAGCACCGCTCCTCCGGGCCGGTGCTGCGGCTTTCGGTTGGTCTGCTCGACGTGATCCCGAAGCCGGTCGCGCATCAGCTTCTGTTGCCCGCGCTGAAGCTTCCGGATCCGATCCGGTTAATTTGCCGCGAGGATAAGGCAGACCGCCTTCTGGCCGACCTGGCGGCGCGCCGTACGGAACTAGTGCTAAGCGATTCCCCTGTCGGCACCGCGATCCAAGTGGCTACCCACAATCACCTGCTGGGCGAATCGGGCGTGTCCTTTTTCGCCACAAAAGAGCTGGCCGAACGCTACAAGCGCGGCTTTCCCAAATCGCTCAACGGCGCGCCCATGCTGCTGCCAACCGATCACACTCAGGTCAGGCGGTCGCTGAACATCTGGTTCGATGCCAAGCGCGTGCAGCCATTGGTGGCGGGTGAATTTGATGACAGCGCGCTGATGTTCTGGTTCGGTCGCACCGGTGCGGGCATCTTCCCCGGCCCCACGCTGATCGAAACCGCGCTTCGGCGTGAAATGGACCTTCAGGTGTGCGGAAGAGCGCGCGAGGTGCGCGAGCATTTCTACGCCATCACGCTCGAAGAAAAGCCGACTAATCCAGCGGTCATCGCCATCTGCCGCCAGCGATTGCCGGAAGGTTAGCCGCTACATCCATCACTTGGGCGGAGCCGGTTTCAGTTCCCAGGAAGCGCCGGATTGTCGATGGATTGCCACCGCCACCTGATTGGTTGTGGACAACTCAAAATGATCTGTTTTTGCGGGAAACACTGGAAAAAGTACATTATCCGATTGGACATTTGTGTAACGCCGAAGGGAGTCGGGATTTGGCGGGCTCACCTGCCACAAGCTTTTATCCGGCGACCAGCAGAAGCCAACGAGCCGGATGTCGCGCACCGCGCCTTGATGAATCATGCCCACCAGGTAAATGAACCATTCACGGCCCGCGATCAGGCGGTGGCCCAGCAGCAATCCGCTGGCATCGCTGGAGTGTTCGATGTCCGAGTCGCCGATCATGGCGAAGCCGCGCTGGGAATTGGGCAGCGTGGTATCGCGCAGGACATTGGGGTCGCCGTTGCTCTGATCGCGAACGTATTGTTCGACGGCATGCTGCCAGGTGGCAAGTGTGACAGTCATCGGCCGCGGACCCGCGCCCGGCTCAGCGCAGCCACCAGTGAGCAGCATCAATAAACATGCGATTCCCAAAGTCGAGGTTTTCATATCATCTAAGCATGGAGGCGATGCGATCGTTATGCCGGGCGGCAGCGACGTCGCCGGCCGTCATGCCGTGCCGGTCCCTCGCCAGCCGATTGGCCCCGTGCAACAGGAGAAATTGGACGATCTGAGGATCCCCGCTCAGCGCTGCCTCGTGCAGTGGCGTCGATCCGGCGGCGTTGATCGCGTTCACCGACGCTCCAGTTTCCACCAGCTCACACACCATCTCCAGATGAGCACCGCGGCAGGCCAGGTGCAACGGAGTGGTCTGGTAAGCATCAACCGCATTTGGATCGGCACCCGCAGCCAACAGCTTCGCGGCAGCATCGATCTTTCCCGCGAGCGCCGCATCGTGCAGCGGCGTCCGACCAAATTCATCGGAATCTGAGGCATGGGAGCCTGATGCCGCAGCGGGAGAGAGCGCGCCAGTTTTTTTCGACTTAGCTGGAAGCTTATATGCAACAAGCAATGGCGCGCCCTCGTCATCTTCGTGCGCCGCCACGCTCGACTTGCTGGGGTGAGAATCGCCGGGAGACGGATCGGCCGTCCCCTGGAAACAGGAATTGTCGATTGACACCAGTTCCGCGGGGCGCCCGCGGTGGCCATAATCGGTGCCCCAGAAGGTGCTCAACTCCTCCAACTTCCTCTGAAAATACTCGCGAGGCCGCGGCGAGCCATCGGGGGCGCGGTATCGCCATAGAATCGCCGGCGTCCGTTCGCGCACCGCCTCCTTGAGGGCGGGGCGCATCGACGGATCAAAAAATCCCGGATTCAGCGCCTCATCGAGATGATCCGTGATGAACAGCGCAAAAAAGTCCGAGTCGCGGCGGACATGGTCGGCCAATTTCCACAGCGGCCCATCGCGCACGACCAGCGGCGGACGCATGACGCCGGCGATCGGTGTCTCTTCTGCCACATTTCGATAAAACAGAAAACCGAGGTAATTGGCCGCCAGATCACCGTTGGCATAATCGCCGTTGGCTGCGAGTCCCAGCCATCCTGCTTCGGAGCCGGGGCCTTGGGTTCCGATCCGCACCGCTGCGGCCACTGCTTGGGATTCACTTTCTCCGCGCTTTTTGGCCATCCGCCACGCCCAGTAGTATGCGATTCCTTCATCCGTAAAGTGGCCCAGCTTATCGGTGCCCATGTACGTGCCATAGACCTTGATCGTTGAGGCGAAAAACCATCGCGAGAAGACGCGATAGTCGAGTGGGGCAAAGGCATTCTCGTAAATATTGTGATTCGTTTCCCGATATGAAACCAGCCGCCCGGGATAGCGTTCGCGCATTGCATCGGACAGGAACAGCCACTCGAATGCCTCGATCTGATGAACCGACCAGGGTAGCGAGGAATGTATATTGTCCACGAGCTGTTCGGGGCGCTGCAACGTGGCTACGTCGCCGCCACTTTTGATGGCAACCAGAATCTGGTCATTGGTTTTTTTCACCCCCGAATCGAGCAGATCATAAGCCCATTGATTGAAAAATGGCCCCAGGTCGACAAACTCGCGCCCAATGGGCGTCGTGAATTGATCCGTCTCATGAGCCGCGAGCGGTTCAGCCGCGAATGCCAGAAAAAATATTAAAAGGATCCAAGGCGTACAGGTCCCACGTCGCATGGGGCAACCCCCGAATTGAGCCGCGATTTAGTCCGGACGTTCGCCGTCGTTTGACAACCCACGAGCATGCGGAAACCACATACGAACCGCGTGCCAACGGCTTTTGCATGGAAATGGGAATTGCGGTTATACGTCCGTCTGAAAACCGGAAGACGGTCGTAGCTGCAGCGCATCGAACATCCAAACGTCCTCCCGCACGCCGTCGTGAGCTTGTAAGGCGGAGAACGCGCGTTTTAGCGCAGCGCGCGGCGAAGAAACTGCTGCCCCAAGACCCAACAGCCGACGCTCCGCGCTAGCGTTTGCCTCCGTGCCATACCAAGGCTCTTGCGCGCCCCATCCTACTGTCTTACCGCTGAATTAACTCTCATAACCCCATGCAACGAAGCTCCGTCGCCACTCACTCGCGATACGTTTGCGAAGAGGGACCGGCAGCTCCGCGTACCTATTTTTCCGGTATCCTACAATGGACTGGAGGTATCGGTAGATCAATACAGGCATCGACCCAAACCCTGGCAAACCGAGTTCAGCATAAATCCCCTCAATCACGCGGATTGGCTCGCGCTCCAAATCCTCAAAGCTCACCTCACAGAATTGCCCATTTGGAATAAGGTGCCGATCGGCGAAATACGCATCGTGCATCTCCGTGTAAGTGCGAAGAATCCGATCATCGAGATCATCTTGTGCGGGCCACTGCAATTGCCACGTGGGTGGACCGGCCTGCTGCAGGTGCCGCGTCGAGGCAAAGACTGCGTAGGGGTGTCGGTGAATGTGGATGAACCTTGCCTGCGGGAACATTTCCAACAGGATCCGAATGCGGGCGGTGTGTGGCGGAGATTTCATGAGCAGCGGACGAGGGGTGAGGAGGGTCAGCTTCTTGAGGAATCGAATGTAGGCGGCCTTCCACCTGGCCAATTCCTCTGCTGGCGCTTCATGAAAGGTAAGGTATTTCTCGTAGCAGGCTGAGTAGCGCGGAAAGACCCAGGCCACGTAAGGAGAGAGGGTAGTCTCCACGCATAGCGCGAATTCGTCCTCGGCCGGGAATTGCGGACCCACGGTCATCTCGTCCTGCGGCCGACGACGGGCCATCAACAACGACATGAGGCGCGCAAGCATCGCACCAGCGGTTAGGAAGGTGCGCGGATAGACCACTTGAAGTACGGTGGGATAGGTAAACTGCGGGTCCAGAGCAAGCAGGTTGTGGAGGTGGGTCGTTCCACTCCGAAAATGCCCCAGGATGAACAAAGGCGGCCCGACCTCCATCGCTTCGATCTTTCGGCCGTACCTCCATTCTTCGAAGCGCGCAATGGCCGAGTTCTCCAGGCTCGCTAACATGAGGAGCATCGCCCGCGGCCAATAGTGCGGATCAATGTCAAAGTGGTGTCGCACGAGTATGCGCAAAAACTCCCCGGCAGTGATTCCCTGCATCGGACTAAACAGGTGGCGCGCCAGTATGGTGCGAAACGCGTCGAGCACAATGATTCACCTGGTTAAATATCGCAGTGACCGATCAGCACTTTGAATTGGACAAGCGTCTTGAAACAACTGCATTCGAGCAGGCCAAAGGCCTGTTCACAGGGCAGCAGCATCGCAAAAGAAGTTGAATTAGTTCCGGGCCCAGGCCGACTTCCCGCGACCCCTTGTCCCGTCTAACGCACCCGGTAGGACTCGAACCTACAACCCTCGGTTCCGAAGACCGATGCTCTATCCAATTGAGCTACGGGTGCGGCGATCGGGACGGATTGTAGCGGGTCGTCGTCGTTTCTCCAGTGACTCGCATATGATGCAAGCATGACGACCAAAGCGGATGTGGCGATCGTCGGCGCGGGGCCGATCGGGATTGAAATGGCGGTGGCCCTCAAGCGCGCAGGCATCAGCTATCTGCATTTTGATTCAAAGCAGATCGGCCAGACGATTTCCTGGTTTGCGCCGCAGACGCGTTTTTTCAGTTCCAATGAGCGGATTGCGATCGCGGGGGTGCCGCTGCAGACGCCCGATCAGAGCAAGGCGACGCGCGAGCAGTATCTGGCTTATCTGCGCTCGGTCGTCGTGCAGTTTGATTTGCAGATCAATACGTATGAGCCTGTCGTCGGGATCGAGCGAAGTGAAGATGGGTTTGTGCTGACGACGCAGCCGGCGCGGGGAACGAAACGCTATTGGGTGCGGAAAATCGTTTTAGCGACTGGCGGCACCGACCGCCCGCGGCGATTGAACATTCCCGGTGAAGATCTGCCGCACGTGAGCCATTATTTTCAGGATCCACACACATATTTTCGCCAAAAGCTGCTGATCGTCGGCGGAAAAAACTCGGCGGTGGAAGCGGCGCTGCGTTGCCAGCAGGCAGGGGCGGAAGTTTCGCTGAGCTATCGCCGGGCGGCGCTGCCGGAAAAGAGCATCAAATATTGGCTCATGCCGGAGATTCGCACGCTCATGGAATCGGGTCGCATCAGCACCTATTTCCAAACCATTCCCACGCGCATCGCGCCCGGCGATGTAACGCTTTGTCGCGTCGATGGACAGGGCGATCGCGAGACGCAAACCATCGAGGCCGATTTCGTGTTGCTCCTGATCGGCTACGAGCAGGAGCCGACGCTGTTGCGCCTGGCCGGCGTCGATCTCACTGACCCCTGTGCCGCTCCTGCGTACGATCAGCAAACCATGGAAACCAACGTACCCGGCATCTATGTCGCCGGCACCGCCACCGGCGGCACGCAGGAACGCTACACCGTTTTCATCGAAAACTGCCACGTTCACGTGCAGCGCATTCTCGCGTCCTTGACCGGCAGCGCCACACCCGCCGCCCCCGCGCCGATCGCGCTGCCGGAGAGCTAGCCGCATTGCGGCGCGATCCGGCATCTCAGATTAGAAATCTCGAATATCTCAAATCTGAAATTTCAAATCTCTCCATCGTCCTTATCCCGTATAATTGGGCTGCCATGAGTAACCTCGATGCGTTAGGGCTCGGCCTGTCGCGACCGGGCCGCGGCGATCAACGCCGCGTGCAGCATGTTCTTTTGCTCAATTCACTTCGCCGGATCATGGCGTTCCGCAATCGCTCCATTGACGACATCGTCAACAGCCCGATCGCCAAGAACGAAATGTATGCCTACTGGAAGCTGCAACACCAGATCGACCGCCACAGCGATGTGGTCGAACTCGAAAAACAGTGGAATCCGCTTGGGCAACGGCTACTGAACGAACTCGTGAGCGGCCCCGCCGAAGATTTCCGCGAGCCGGTGCCATGCCTGAGCATCTGCGCCAACGAGCACTGCCAGGCGTCACTGCGTAAGGGCAGCGCGTTTTGTCATCGATGTGGGATGGCACAGGGGATCGCGGATCAATAGACGAAGCTCGGGAAAGGACATGACCAAACAGGAAGTTCATCAAGTTTTTATTGCGTACATCGTTGGGGGAACTGCGTTGGCGTTTGGCGGCGCCTGGATCTTTTGGGCGATATACCGGTGGCAAAAATCAATTTGGCGTCGCGAGCGCCACTTTGAACCGCCAGCCTTCTCCGTGAACGTCCGCGAAAAATCGGCCACCGACGGCACACCCGACGAGAACCCGAAGCTCTAACTAATAAAGTTCGAGCAAAGACGATGACACACGAACGTGTGCTTTGCTCCGCCAATAGCGGCTGAAATTTATGAGAATTTTAAGCGGGCCGGAATTTGAGGCGGCGGTCGCTAAAGAGGCTTGGGCCGCTGTCGTCAATGGCCGTGTGGTTATCAAATCAGCTGCGCGATGCTATACGACTGACTTCGAATGTGGCGGGATCGTGGGTGCTGACATGTCTGAAATTTTGCTTAACGAGTTCTTCGCTGGCAATATCGACTCCGGCTTGCTTCAGGTGGTAGCAGGGGACCCATCGTCTAGGCACCAGGGGGCGGTGATCAATTACATGCTCAATTTGATGGGGCAGGAGAGCAGGTCGATTTACGAGTTCAATTTTCAGTTTCAGGCCGAAGGCCTTGCGCTGCTCGCTGTGATGAGTTGGTGCCTTGCCTGTGGATGGGAATTTGATTTTCTCGCGACGAAGCGTCGGTTTGGCGTGCGCGTGGAAAGGAACAACGAGCTCTCCGTTTTTTGGGACGAGCGAGAGACGTTAACACCGACGACACCGGAGCTTTTGAAAAATTTGGAGTTCGTGGCGACGAATAACTGCTTTTCAGCCTGAAGTAGATGCTCACGCTCACGATAATCGTGAGCAATGAACGAAGCATACGCCATAGATTCGAACGGTTAGTCCATTCTTGAAAAGGACCGGCAACCGGCTGTCCCTCTAAGCGAATTGATGAGTATTACTGTTTCCCTACGCATCTTTTGCTATCCTTTGCTTTCACTTTCCTGATTTCTGAACTCGCGAGGGTGGTTTGGTGTCTCCGGAAAGAACCAAATTGTTCGTGCGGATTGCCGTAGTCGTTTTGCTGGCGGCGGGAGTGATTGCAATCGCATGGCATCTGATGCCCGACCGTGTCCAGGTTCCTGCGGGTGAAACAAAGGTCATCAATGCGGCACCGCAGACGACCAGATTTCCGCCGCCGCGGGCGCCGGTTGCTCCGCAATCGGATGAATCAATTCTTTCCAGCGTCACCAGAGGCAGCGTCACCGTTCGGTGGGAACATGCGCCCGGCGCGACTGCGACGACGCCTTACAAGGAAGTGCCGCCTCCGTCGGACCGTGATGCCGCGACGAACGCTGATTTTACACTCGTGGATGGTCGGCTTCCGCCAGGTTACGCTAACCCGCTGCCGCTCCTGCACGATGGGCTGATGCCGCCCAACGCTGACGAGCGGACTGCGAACTTTCGCCTGGCCATCGGAAGCGGCGAGGGACGCGTGAAAATCGACCTGCACAGGCCCATTCGCATCGCTCAGATCAACAGCTATTCCTGGCACACCGACATCCGGGGGCCGCAGGTCTACAGCGTCTATGGCAGCAGTGGATCAGAGCCCGGCTACAACCCAAGGCCGCTCGTCGGTATCGACCCAGCCACCTGCGGCTGGAAGAAAATCGCCGACGTCGACACGCGTCCAGCCGTTGGATATGTGGGAGGGCGCTATGCCGTCAGCATCTCCGATTCATCCGGCTTGTTGGGAACTTATCAATACCTGCTGTTCTGCATTCAGCCGGCTACAAAACTGGAAGGAATGGGCCATACTTTCTACAGCGAGATTGATGTGGTTGAATAGCCGAATCACGCACCGGATTTTGGGGGATAACTATCGACAGAGGCGCGCATGAGTTCGTGAGAACCCGGCAAGACAGTTTTCACGTCAACCCAAGTTCGCATCTAAAGATTTGCTTCCCATTTGACGAACCGCCCGCTACAATTCTGCTGGCGGAGAATAAATCGAATGCACCACCTGCATCATCGAGTCAGGATGCAACTGGCCGAGGCGTTGGGGCCAGTGAATCGCTGGTATTGTTCACAAAAATGTGGTCGCGAAGTCATCAACCCCGATGAACTTCTGACGTATTTTGTCAGGAGTGGCGGTGCTGAGGATTTTGCTGCGCGCTATGTGGCGGCAATGAGCGCTGACAACCGCTGGTATTGTTCGCAATACTACAAGCGCGATGTTTGCGATCCACAAACCCTGTGGGATTATTACATCAGCTGCGGCCGGCCCAATCCCTCCACGATTGCCTCTTGAGCGCCAGCGGCCAGAGCGGAAACTTAATCGATCACCAACCGGCAGACGAATGCGATATTTGTTTTTTCGCGCGTATTTACCATTTCTACTGCTTGCTGCTTTTCTCGCGGGGGATTTTGCACCCTCTGCATTGGCCGATGAAACGGTTGTGCCCCTTGCCAGCTTGAAGGGCAAGAGTGGCGCATTTGCCGTTTCGCTGGCCGATCGAAGCCCGCTGAGCAAGCCTGCGGAAATCTCCAAGCGCATCGCGATGACCGCGCGACAGCAGGGGCCGGATTACGATTTATCCAAAGAAGTTTTCGATGCCTACATTCCCAAGACTCCGGCGGCAAACGGAAAATTCGGCTTGATGGTCATGCTCTCGTTCAAAGATGTGGGCCATCCCGCAGATGCCTGGCCGGCGATCCTGGAAAAGTATCACCTGATCTGGCTCGGGGCGCGCAAGAGTGGAGACGAGCGCCCCGCCGGGCAGAAGATTGGGCTGCTCGTCGACGAAGTGCACAATGCCCAAAAGGTCTTTCCGATCGACGATCGGAGGATTTACCTCTTTGCTGGAAGCGGCCAGCCGCCGACATCGGGCCTGGCACTTTATTATCCCGACGTTTTCTCTGGAGCGCTCTGCTACGTTCAGTGGCTCTGGTATGCGGATATCCACGTGGGAAGACAGATTTTCAGAGCACAGCTTCCCAAGCCGACTGAAACAGCGATCGATCTGGCGCGGAGGCGCGGGCGGTTTTTCCTCGCGCAGCGTGAGTCGGACGTGTGGCCGGGGAAACCCAATCTATCGCAGCTTGTTCTGACGCAAGGGTATCGGGCCGCAGGGTTCAAATATGCCGAAATTCTTGAAGTGCCCGATAACCAGATGCAGCATTTTGAAAAGAACAGCGGCGACTGGTTTGAGAAGGGCATTGAGTTTCTCGATGCGCCGCTGGCATCGCTGCCTTCGGGATCGGGAAAGCCGGCATTGGAAGAGTCGAAGACAACTACCCAAGAATCTCATGTCACGACCAATGCCGGGCTGAAGGCGAAAACCTCCGAAGCAACGGCAAATCAAGCGTTGGCTTTAGCCAAAAGCTATATTGCCGCCGAGCGATACGACCTGGCGCGCCAGCATTTAGTGAAAATTATTTCGGAATATCCCAACACGTCAGCCGCCGCTGAGGCAAAGCAATTGCTCGCGCAGATCTCTGGTAAGTAGAAGCACGTATTTGATTGACATTAAAGTGCGGCTAAGGCATAGAAAATCGCATTCTTATGCGATGCAAGGAATGAACTATGCCACAATCAATGATTGAACGCGATGCGGGCGCTGATGAGTTTCAAGCGGATAATCGACCGGTTTCTTCGACCGCATTCTGGGGTGGCTGGGTGATCAGCGGTTTGCCGGCGGCGTTCCTTCTTATGGATGGCGTGATGAAACTGTTAAAGCCCAAGGCGGTGGTCGAAGGAACGGTGAAGCTCGGATTTTCGGAGAATGTGATTGTGCCGCTGGGCATCACGCTGATTTGCTGCGTCGTGCTATATCTGATTCCGCGGACAGCAGTGCTCGGGGCGATCCTGCTCACGGGTTATCTGGGTGGCGCGGTCGCGTCACAAGTTCGCGTGGGCATGCCGCTTTTCGGATACATTCTCGCTCCGGTTTATGTCGCGATTTTCGTCTGGACCGGGCTGTGTCTGCGCGATCGACGGATGCGGGCACTGGCGCCGTTGCGAAGTCTGCCGAAAGGGCGATGATTTTCCGCGTGTGTTGCCGACATTCAGCTGGAGCTCGAGCGATGTCCGATTCTCTGAAAAACTCCGGCGCAACTGCTCCAACTCTCGCGCCGCCGCGGATCGTCGATCGTGGTCCGATTCAACTCGTCGGCATTCGTGGCCGTTACACCGGTCAGACAGCGCCCACCGGTATTCCAATTCTCTGGCGGCGCTTTGCGCAGCACATTGGCAACATTCCGGATCAGGTGCCGCACGTGGCTTATGGGTTATCCTTTATGGGCGGCAAGGAGTTTGAATATCTTGCCGGAGTGGAAGTCACCAAGGCTTCGGATCTGCCGGAAGGGTGGAGCCGGGTGAATGTCCCGGCACAGCGATACGCAGTCTTTACACATCCCGGCCGCGTTTCAGAAATTCGCGCAACGATTGAAGCCGTGGGGACACAATGGCTGCCCGTTTCAATGCATCGCCCGGCAAAGATTCCTTCAGGCGCGCCTAACTTCTTCGAGCGCTACGGCCCGGCGTTCGATCCTGTGACGATGTCTGGCGATACCGAAATCTGGTTTCCCATCGAATCCTGATACGCGGCCTGCACTGAATTCCATGTAATGCGAGCGACAGAGCCCGCGCGTCTGTGTATGGACCTATGGCTGGCGCGTGCGACCGGTCATGTCCGGTCGGCTCCAGTTGAGCCAACAGGAGATAATTCATGAGGCGACGCGATTTTCTGGCCGCGGCAGGATTGACCGGCTATTCGCTGTTCGTGCGCGCTGAGGGTGCATGGGCCGATTCAGCGGCACAGGTACCGGCGCCTCCGCGCGAAATTCGAGATGTATTTGACTTCATTTCGCCAGAGAAGGATGCGGGGCCGGCGCTGGCGCGCGAGCCGCATATGAGTGTCGTCGATTTGAACTGCGACGTGCTGGTGGCCGGGGGTGGGTTGGCGGGCGTCTGTGCCGCGGTGTCGGCAGCTCGCCATGGGGCGAAAGTCGTTCTCATTCAAGATCGATCCAGACTAGGCGGAAATTCCAGCAGCGAAGTCAAAATGCACGTGGTCGGAGCCGACAATCACACTGGTCGGCCCGGCTGGCGCGAGGGAGGGTTGATCGAGGAATTTCGCCTCGACGATGCGGTCAATAATCCTCAGCGATGTTGGGAGCTTTGGGATCTGCTGCTATACGACAAATGTGTTAGCGAGGCGAACATCGTGCTGCTGCTCGATAGTGTGCTCTTTTCTGTCGAGATAAAGGATGGAAAGCTCGAGCGGGCCATCGCGCGTTGCGATAAGAGCGAACATCTTTATCGAATCTCGGCAAAGATCTTCTGCGATTGCACCGGCGACAGCCGACTGGCACTGGAAGCAGGGGCTGAAATGCGCTTCGGGCGCGAAAGCCGAGCCGAAACGGGTGAAACACTTGCACTCAAGGAAGCCGATTCGCAGACGCTGGGCAGCAGCATACTTTTCACGGCCCGCGATCATGGAAAGCCGATGCCTTTCACTCCACCCAAATGGGCGCGGAAAGTGACGAAAGAGCAGCTCCGCTTTCGTCCCGTTTCCTCCTGGGAATATGGCTACTGGTGGATCGAGTGGGGCGGTCAATACAACACTATTAAAGACAACGAACGCATTCGATTTGAACTGCTGGCGATTGTGATGGGGGTGTGGGATTACGTCAAGAACAGCGGCCAACATCCAAGCAGCGCGAACTGGGCGCTGGATTGGGTTGGCATGATGCCCGGCAAGCGGGAAGCCCGGCGCGTCATGGGCGATTATCTGCTGCATCAGGATGACGTGACGGGAATTCGCGAAGACCCAGCAGATGCCGTCGCGATTGGCGGCTGGCCGATGGATAATCATCCGCCCGGCGGATTCGATGACTGGCGCAATCCGCCTTATACGAGCATCAAGCTCCCCGCAGTTTATAACATTCCGCTTCGCAGTCTCTGCTGCAAGAGTGTCAGCAATCTCATGATGGCGGGGCGGAATATCAGCCAGACGCATGTCGCTTTCACCAGCACGCGTGTGATGGCGACCTGCGCGGTCATGGGTCAGGCGGCGGGAACGGCCGCGGCGTTCTGTGCAACCAGCGGCAAGCTTCCCCGACAGATCTTCGAAGACAAATCGGCTCTGCAATCATTGCAACAGATGCTGCTTCGCGATGATCAGACGATCAAAGGCCGGCGCAATGAAGACCCGGCCGATCTTGCGCGCATGGCGAGAGTCACTGCGTCAGGCGAATATGTGGTTCCGGAAAAGGTTTTAGCGAACCCTCTTTCGGCGGGCGGAAAATCGATGGGCAGCAATTATTCCAAGGCTGAAGGTCACGTTCCTGGCCAACATGCGCTCGCCTCACACGTTATCAATGGTCTTGTGCGTGATGTTCCGGGCAGCTTTGACAATCGATGGGCATGTGAATTAGGGCCTGATGGAGCATGGATTGAGTTGGCGTGGGACAAGCCGCAGAAAATCAGCCTCGTGCAAATCACGTTTGATACGGGGTTTCATCGGCAGTTGACGCTCTCCAGTTCCGATTCGGTCAACGCTACGGTCATTCGTGCACCGCAGCCGGAAACGGTGCGGGATTATGAAGTTTTGTATCGCACTGCAGACGGAAATCTGAAAGAACTGGCACGCGTCGAGAAGAATCATCAGCGGCTTTGTCGTCACCTCTTCGAGCCCGTTGAAGCCAAGGCAATTCGAATTCATGTTCGCGCCACGAACGGCGATAAGCTGGCGCGAATCTATGAGGTGCGTTGCTATGCGTGAAGCGGAGAATCCCGCGCATTCAAATAGTGTGTACGTGAATATCCGTCGGAAATTCCACCACTTTTTGCGAATGAGCGGCTTCGTGAGCCATCAGGATGGTAGCAGCATTCACCAAACCGGCATTCGAATCGCAAATCGTCGCGGGATCGCGCCGCCGAACGTGATCGAGAAATGAAACGAGTTCTTCGCGCGTTGCGTCGCCGCCTTCGTTGTCAATTTCGATGGGCTTGCCGCGATGGGCCCAGGGATCGTTGGCCATCTTCAGTGTCTTGCCGGCGGTGATCAGCGCGGCTTCATGCTGGGCGGCATCCTCGGGCCGCGTCATGGCGCGGGGCAATTCGATCTGTTGCGGCAGATCTTCGCGATACAAAAGCCCCTTCTGCTCGGTCAGCAGCAGCGTGCCCTTATCGCCCATGATCAGCTCCGACGCGCCTTCGAACGCATTGTCGCAAAGAGCCGAATAGGTGACCCGCACGGTGCGGGGCGATGCGTTCTTGTCCTGATTTGGTGGCGCATTAATTTCGTATTCGAAAGTACAAAAGACATTGTCGAACACTTCACGCCCATCGCGCCAGGCGTCGATGCCGCCCGTCGCCCAGGCGCGCTTTGGTGGTATTCCCAACACCCGGTTTGCGACGTCCATCTGATGGCTGCCCAGTTCGGCCAGCAGTCCGCGCGAGCTGTCGCGATAGAGGCGCCAATTCAATCGACGATCGAGCGCGGCCCATCGCGGATCAGTCTTCGGAACTGGGATTGGCCTTCGCCAGGAATCGTTGCGATGCCATTGGCTCTTGATGGCTGTGATCCGTCCGATATACCCGGCTTGAATCATCGCCAGCCCCTGGTCGTAAATCGCGTTGGCGCGGCGCTGCAATCCAACCTGGAAAATGCAGCGGCTCGATTCGACTTGCCGGATGAGTTTGCGGGCTGAGTCGAGGTCATAGCACATCATCTTTTCCAGGAGCACGTCGCTGCCGGCTGCGATGACCTCGGACGCGATCGTTGTATGAAGGTTCAGTGGAACGGCGATAATCACCGCTTGCGGCCGAATCGCATCCAGCATTTTGCGATAATCGGAAAACGTTTTGACGCCGGGCCCTGCAATCTGCGCGGCTTTGGCCAGATGCAGCTCATAATCATCAGCCAGTGCGACGAGATGAGCCTCGTCAATGGTCTGCAGTGCGCGGATGTGATCAGAGCCTCGCGCGCCGGTGCCAATGACGGCAACGGAAATCGGAGCATCAGATTTCTTACCCGCAGGCTGACCGATTGCGACAGTGCTGCCGACGATGACCGCTCCGGCGGTTGCCGCCAGGACCTCCCGACGAGACGGCGAATCAGACAAGGGGCTCATGTGGCCTCCAAGGATACGGGCAATTGAGCGAGATTTTTCGAAATCCAGCGGAGCCTTGGCGATCGCTTGGGCGAATCAATAAATCCGATCTTGCACCGGCCCATATCATGTTCCGTTGCCCAGACCGAAGCCCGTTCATATCCCATAGCGAGACAGGCAGTCGAAAGGGCTTCTGCCTCTGCCGCGCTTGGAGCGAGCGCGATGCAATTCGATTGAGCTTGAAGTGGCTGCCCCGTTCTGCGATCGACAATATCGGAGATTTCCTGGCCGGCACGAAAAACTCCGGAGCACGATAAAGCGCAATTGGACAACGTTACTTGGCCTGCTCGCTGTCCCTTTGAATATGGATCGTCGATCGCGACGGGCCAGCCGTTTCCATGCGGCCCATCGCCCATGGCGAGAATTGAGCTGGTGCCAGCATGGATCAGAGCCGAGGTGATGCCAGCCTCAGTGAGCAATTCGGATATTCGATCGAGCGCATAGCCCTTACCAAAGCCGCCAAAATCCAGCGTCGTGCCGTCTATGCAGAATCGAATGGTCCGTTTGGTAGCATCCAATTGCAAGGACCTATCGGCCCCTCGGTTTTGGGCGTCGCGAGCCACATCAAAACTGCCTTTCGTCAGCTCGCTGTATTCGCGACAGGTCTGCAAAATGGACATCAACTCAAAATTGATTCGAACCGGCCGACGGCTGGTCAGCAGATTGATCCGATAAACCTCACTGGCTGGATCAAGGCGAGAGAGGAGTTTCTCGATGCTTCGCGCCTTTTCCCACAGCACGTTGGCTACTGCATCGAGGTGGGACCGATCCTGCCCGAAGAGAAACGCTTCGAACTGCGTGCCCATCGCCTGGCAGGCGTATCGGATCAACATGCCTGGCTCGCTCATCATCTAATATTCAAACACTTTCAATTGCCGATCGTGAATTCAATTTCTTTTGAGTTGCCGCCTTTGATTGTTGTTTGCATCATCGTCCCCTCATCGGAATGTGACGCGGAATCGATGCCGCTGACACGCAAAACTGATTTGCCGTGGGCGAGTTTGAAAGTGCCAGTTGCTTCCTCACTCGAGCAAGCAACCTGTGGCAAGAGCGCGATGCGATATGAGATCGGGTCTTTGCCGCGATTGGTCAGCGTCCATGTCATGTGGTCCGGCTTGAACGCGAGCATCAGCGTCACTTGATCGTCGCTGCATGACAGGAGACTTGGGCCGGGAGACAGAATCATTGGAAGTGATCGCGTTCCCAGAAATGCTGGGATGCTGGTTGCGCCGGCAGCGCCCGGCGCGTTCGAGATAAACTGCTTGCCGTGAACGACAAGACTCGTGACGCGTCCGTCGCCGTCAACTGCCACTTCGTATGCGGCCGTCGTCACCTGATGCGTCACGGGCTGCTTTTGAACTTCGATATCGCCTGGCGGCAAATCGTCCGTGCGGAAGGGGGCGGCAGGAACGCCCGAATCATCGGTCAGGGTCGAGTCAGGAATTCCGGCCCATGCATATCGAACAGTTTTCGGTGCGGGAATCTGGTCGCAATGGAGAATCACGCTGTCGCCATCGATCCGCGCGTCGGCGAAGCGATAAGTGCCATCTTCACCCGCCAGCGCAAAACCACGGATCAGACCCGGTATACGAGCGGTGAGCTTCTTGCTGGCCTCAAATCTTACGCGAACAGAGGAACCTTCGAGACTGGCGCTCTTGAACACCGGCCCGCGTGCCGCGATAGGGCGACCATAGACATCATGAAGTGCCAGCAACGCTACTCGTCGTCCAAGTTCATGTTTTTGTCTTGGATGGAGATTGAATCCGTCATTCGTTTCAATTCCCATCGCCAGAGCAGCATGCGGCGTCGATTGAACCGCTTTCGCCTGTGCATCGCGAATCCACTCCCAGTGCAGCCCGCCAGAAGCTTGCGCGAAATCGGGCAATTGCACGATGATGAAAGGCAAGTCAGGCGATTCGAATTGTGTTCGCCACTCGGCAATCATTGTTGTCAAAAGTAGGGGATAGCTCGCCGGGCGATCGGCGTTACTCTCACCCTGATACCAGACGACGCCTTTGATCGGCCCTTTGCCCAGCGGCGAGATCATCGCGTTGTAAAGCATTCCCGGCTTAATTCCAAAAAGAGAATCGCGCAGGTCTGATTTGTTTAGCTTTGCTAGAGCGTCGTTTGGAATCCAACCTTCACAGGTCGTGCCACCAAATGAGCTGTCGACGATGCCAACGGGAACTTTCGCCAGTTCCGGATCTTTCAGAAGCCGGTCGGCAAAGTAATAAGCGACGGCCGAAAAATCGCGGGCGGCTTGGGCGCTGGCTCGCCTCCATTGAATGTTCGCCGTCGATTGCGGTTTACCGTTGAATCCTTTGGCGACGGTGCAGAGACGAAGATTGGCCAATTTCTCCGCCTGTTCCGCAACGCTATTCCCGTCGTCGCACTCCTTGAGCGTCATCTGCATGTTCGATTGGCCGGAGCAGAGCCAGACATCACCGAAGCTGATGTCCGTCGCGACCGCCTTTTCGTTGCCGGATGTGACGGTCAGGTCAAAGGGTCCGCCTGCTGGCATGGGCTTGAGTTGCACATCCCATTGGCCTTCCCTATCCACTTTGCCAGTCACATTCGCGCCATTGATTTGCACACTCACTTCCTGATTCGGCTGGCCTTGACCCCAGATGTGAACGGTATGATCGCGCTGCAACATAGCATGGTCGCCAATGTACGATGCCAGCTTGAGCGTCGCCGCCTTGCTCGCGCTAGCAACGAGGATCTGAACGAAGCAGATTGTCAGCGCGATGCTTCGGACATCGATGGTTCGCGAGCGACAGTCCAATTTCATGAAAGCTCCAGAGAGTTCGAACAAATGCAATGAAAAGTCATGGACGGATTATCTTCGGACCGGCCAAGGCTCGACGCCACATCGCTTGGCCCACTGTTCATACAAGTTTTTCAGCTCATCAACTTTCTGCGGATTCTGCGCAGCCAGATCGACCAGCTCGGTGCGATCTTTGGCCAAGTTGTAGAGCTGCCATTTTTCGCGGAAGCCGGCGATCAGCTTCCAATCGCCCAGCCGAGCAGCGCGATTTCCTTCGTGTTCCCAGAAGAGGGGACCGCGATCGACAAGCTGTCCATTGAAGGCTGGCACAAGGCTCTTGCCTTCCTCGGGAAGAATCTCATGTCCGCGCCGCGTCTGTGGATACGGCGCGTGAGCCAAATCCAGAATCGTCGGCATCAGGTCGATGACGTCGCCGACTTGTCCGTGCTCGATTCGATCCGCGTTCTTCACACCTTCGGGCCAGCGAACAATAAACGGCGTGGAAATCCCGCCTTCCTCGGTCCAATGCTTGAATCGACGGAATGGCGTGTTCGAGGCATTGGCCCAGGCGGGTCCGTAACTTTGATAGACGTCCTGCGGGCCGGGCATGTATTGCGGATTGTTGCCGACATGGATCGTTCGGCCATCGCGCGTTTTGCTGGGGACGTCGTACCAGTCCGGATGCACGTTCTCGGCACAACCGCCGTTGTCTGAAAGAAAAATGACGACCGTGTTGCGCTCAATATTGCGATCATGGAGCTTTGCGAGAATCTGCCCGACGCCTCGGTCCATGCATTCGATCATGGCGGCATAGACGGCCATACGCCGGGACTGCCAGGCTTTGTCTGGGGCATCATCCCAATCGGTCAGGACACTCGCTCCCTCGCTTAGGCGCGGATAATTCGCCCGTGGCGAAAGTCCCCATGAACGATCGACGATTCCCATCGCCACCTGGCGCTCAAATCGCTGCTGGCGGATCTTGTCCCAGCCGATGTCATAGGTGTGCGCATAATGCTCGATGTCGCTTTCGCGCGCCTGCATGGGCCAATGCGGCGCGGTGTAGGCCACGTAAAGAAAAAACGGATTTGAATTGGCCGAGAACTGATCGATCATCTGCACCGTGTGCTGGGTGATGAAATCGGTGTAGTAAAAATCCTTTGTATCGGGCTTGATGGTCTGTTCGCTGTGCACGAGGCCATAGGGATCGAAATAATTCTCGACGCCGGGAATGGTTCCCCAATGCTCCTGAAAGCCGCGGTTGCAGGGCCAATTCGCTTTGGAAGGCGAAATGTCGCTGGGAACTTCAAAATTGACTTGACGTTTAGCGGCGCGACCACCTGGTGAAATATTGAGATGGCACAGATGCCACTTGCCTGCCATGCCCGTCTGGTAGCCGTTGTCGCTCAGAACTTCTGCGATCGTCACGCAGCGATCGTTTAATTCTCCCTGATAGGCTGGCTTGCCGAGGTCCTGATTCATCGTCCCGATGCCGGCCTGGTGCGGATACAGGCCGGTCATGATCGACGCCCGAGTCGGGCAGCATCGGGCCATGTTGTAGAATTTTGTGAAGCGCACGCCCTGGCTGGCCAGATGGTCGATGTTTGGCGTGTGAATTTCGCCGCCATAGCAACCGAGGTCGGAAAATCCCATGTCATCGGCAAGAATGAGTATGACGTTGGGGCGGGGATCAGAAGTCGCGGGCATCGGAGCCGAAAGAGCGATTGAACCCCAAAGGAGACTAACGATTGCCAGAAACCACGGCTGGTTGATCATTCGTATAACTGTCTCGACCTTTGAAGAAACCTTCAAGGGCGAAGCTGAATTGAATCAGATTAAGGATGGAATGACTGGAAATTTTGAAAGCTTGGATTGGTGAACTTTCGCGCGTGTGCGCCTTAGCATATCTTTCGAGCAGCACCTATGACCGAATTGAATGTCCAACCCATTCATCGCGCACCTTCGACCAACTTGACCTTCGGTCAACGGTTGGCCGTTTTTGCGGCAGATATCAAAGTTTCACACACGGTGTTTGCGCTGCCCTTTTCGCTCCTGAGCACTTTCCTGGCGGCAAATGGATGGCCGACAACGGGTCAGTTGCTTCTGATTCTGATCTGCATGGTGACGGCTCGCACCGTCGCAATGGCCGTCAACCGATTGCTCGATGCGCGGCTCGATGCAATCAACCCGCGCACGGCGCGGCGAGCCATTCCCGGCGGAGTGCTGTCTCGCCGGTTCTATTGGTCCGTCGTGCTTCTTTGCTCAGTGGTTTTCGTCGGGGCGACGGCAGGCTTTTGGCTGCTCTATCGGAATCCCTGGCCACTTTGTTTTTCGATTCCGGTTTTGGGGCTGCTTAGCGCCTATCCGTGGTTCAAACGATTTACTCGGCTTTGCCACTATTACCTTGGATTCTGCCTTGCGATCGCCCCGATCTGCGCCTGGATCGCCATCCGTGGCACGATTGAAGCGCCGCCATTTTGGATTTTCGGAGCAGTTTGCCTCTGGACGGCCGGCTTTGACATCATTTACGCGTGCCAGGATTTCGAAACCGATGTTGCCTGCGGGCTATTTTCGGTGCCGGCGAAGATCGGAATTCCTCAGGCGCTTTGGGTGAGCCGGCTGACCCACCTTGCATCGCTTGGCATGCTGATGGGCCTTGCCGCGACGACCCCGGCCTTGAGCGTTCTATTTTACATTGGAATCGGGATCGCTTTCGCCTTGCTCATTGTCGAACATTCGCTGGTCTGGGGCGGCGACCTTTCCAAGGTCAATCTCGCCTTCTTCACACTCAATGGCATTATCAGTGTGTTTGTCGCAACCCTTGGAATTATCGATGTTTTACGACGATGATCGAATTTGAAGGCCGTCAGATTGACGCTAACGGCCGACTTGCTACAATCCCCGACCTTAATTTTTCAGGAATTGAAGTCTTCTAACGACTTGGAGCAAGCCGCATGGCCCGCGAGTCACGTGACAAAGCCGATAAGTTTCAGACCTTTAACCGCCCGAAGGTCAAGGTCGCCCGCATCAGCGCCTCGGGAAAGCAGTACATCGATTACAAGGACACCGAGTCGCTCAGAAAGGTGATGAGCGGCAACGGTAAGATCCAATCGCGCAAACGCACCGGCGCTAACGCCATCGAACAGCGCATGCTCGCCGGGGCTGTAAAGCGGGCACGCTATATGGCACTGCTGCCTTATGTGACGGCTGCCAGCTAACCTGACCGGCCCTCAAAAACTAAAATTCGTCTTGCGCCCGGCTCCAAAAGTGCCGGGCGTAATTTTTTGAGACCAATTATCTCACGGCCGCATCATTGTTTGATCGCCGGGAGTTGGAGGACTTGCCGGTCGGATATATGACGCCCGATCAATTGCCGCCCTTAGATGTTCAGCTCTCACCGGCTTGACGATGTATTCGTTAAATCCAGCTTTGGCAGCAGCTTGCCGCCGTTGATCGTCTCCATGGGCGCTGATGACAATGCCGACAGCGCTTGGGCAGCTCTTACGGGCTCGTTCCAGCAAATGAAAGCTCGTCCCGTCGGTTAGCTCAATGTCACAAAGCAGCAGATCGAAATCCTTATGCTCGCAAAGTTTTTCTGCCTCCTGCACAGTATGGGCCACTTCCACCTGGTGCCCATCTCGGCGGAGCACTCGTGAAAAGACGACAGCCGTGTCGGTATGATCTTCCACCAGAAGGATTTTCTGGGCGCGCGTACTCATGGTATTCAATGCTCTCCCGATGCCGCCTTTTATATGGCTCCTTCAGGCGGGCACTGCCGGGGCATATGCAAACGTCTTGCCAGAAAAAGATTCTGAAAATGCGCAAAAAATGCGTCGAAAGGACGCCCCGTCGATCTTTGATTGCAAGGTCTCCAAACTAAAGGTTTGACCCTGCGTGGGGGTGCTTTATACTTCCGCGGCCGCGACGAAAGCTTTCGGATTTATGGCTCAAGTTGATCTGGAACAGGTGACCAAAATATTTCCGGGCGGCGTACGCGCCGTCGATGAGGTGTCACTTCACATTGCCGATCAGGAGTTTGTCGTTCTAGTCGGCCCATCAGGATGCGGAAAGACGACGACATTGCGCATGATCGCCGGGCTGGAAGAAATCACTGCCGGCACGATTCGAATTGGAAATCAGGTCGTCAATCGGATGCCGCCAAAAGACCGCGACATCGCGATGGTCTTTCAGAACTACGCGCTGTATCCGCACATGACCGTGTACAAGAACATGGCCTTTGGCCTGAAACTGCGCGGCATGCAATCGGAAGAGATTCAAGCCCGCGTGAAAGATGCGGCCCGAATCCTGGATATCGAGCATCTTCTGGATCGAAAGCCTCGAGCTTTGTCGGGTGGTCAGAAGCAGCGCGTGGCGGTGGGGCGGGCGATTGTGCGTGAGCCGGCAGCGTTTTTATTCGACGAGCCGTTGAGCAATCTGGATGCAAAACTGCGCGTCACCACGCGCGCCGAACTGAAGCGGCTTCATCAAAGGCTGAAAACGACGACCGTCTATGTCACCCACGATCAGGAAGAGGCGATGACGCTGGGCGACCGCATCGTCGTGATGAAAGATGGTGTCATTCAACAGGCCGACACGCCTTTGGCGACCTATAATTTCCCGGCCAATCGATTCGTCGCCGGGTTCATTGGAATGCCTCCGATGAACTTCTTCGACGGAGTAGTGAAGTCGGCAGATGGCCAATTGATATTCGAAGAAGGAGCGAATCCACACCCCCCGAGGAGCGCGGGCGGCGCTAGACAAACGCCTGCAAATGATTTGACCTTGCCGGGCAATGGGTTTACCCTTTCTGTACCGTCGCATCTGGCCGACCGGCTTGGCAGATACGTTGGGAAGCATGTGGTGCTTGGGATTCGACCCGAGCATTTGGACGTGCGGCCCTTTGAAACAAGCCAGTCCGCAGTGATCGACGTGAAGCTGAATGTAATGGAACCACTTGGAAACAATATGGATCTTTACGTCAGCACAAGCCTGCGCGACCAGGTGGTTGCGCGGGTGGAGGCGCAGGATGGCCTCCGGATTGATGCGCCAATCCGACTGTATGTGGATTTGCGCAAGGTCCACTTTTTTGCGCCCGGAGACCCGGGAATGAACCTGAGCCACACGAGCGAGCCAGCCCATGCCATTGCATAAGCAACAGCATGGACAAACTCTCGGCGGCCTGCCGCCATCGGGGCAAATGCCCCGGAGGCGCGTGTGAGGCGCTTTTTTCAGGTTTTTGCGCGAAAACAGTGGGCCGCCGAAAGGTGGCTTTTTTGTTTGGCCGCGGTTTTGCCTTGGTGATGATTTGATGGATCGTTGAAAGGTTCATCATTTGAATTTGAGATTTCCGAATTTGAAATCTCAAATTTGAGATCTGAGATTTCAGATTGAAGTTTGAAAGCCGCTCGATTGCGGCCTTTGTCCGAACAACTGAATAGAGAGAGCCAATGAATCAGGAACTTATCCGCATCGTGGATGGAATTGCACGCGACAAGAACATTGAGCGCGACCAGATCTACTCTGACATCGAGCAGGCGATCGCCTCGGGTCTGCGCAAGCAGTTTGACACGGAGGATGCCAGCGAATTTGCCGTCAGCGTCGATCGCACCAGTGGTGACATTTCCGCCACGCGTCAGGGCCAGGCGATTCCGCTGAATGTTGTTGGCCGAATCGGCGCGCAGACTGTGAAGCAGGTCATGATCCAGCTTATCCGCCAGGATGAGCGAGGCAGCATCTACGAGGAGTTCAAAGATCGCGTTGGCACCATCGTCACCGGCACCATCGCCCGCTTTGAAGGCGGCACAATGATCGTGAGCCTGGGCCGTTCTGAAGGCATCATGCCGCGCAGCGAGCAGATTCCTGGAGAAAACCATCAGGTTGGTGAACGCATCCAGGCGCTGATCATGGAAGTGCGCGACACGCTCAGTGCCGTGAAGATTATCCTGAGCCGCAGCCACCCGGAATTCATCCGGCGGCTGTTTGAACGCGAAGTTCCGGAAGTCGGCGAGAGGACGATCGAGATTAAGGCGCTGGCGCGCGAGCCGGGCCATCGAACCAAGATCGCCGTCAGCTCGATCGATACGAAAGTCGATGCTGTCGGCGCATGCGTTGGCGTGCGTGGAAGCAGAATCAAGAACATCGTCGATGAGCTGGGCGGCGAGAAGATCGACATCGTGCGATGGAACGAATCATCGCAGATTCTCATTGCCAACGCCCTGAAGCCGGCCGAGGTGACGGAAGTTTCCCTCTGCTTCGAGCTCGGGCGAGCCACTGTTGTCGTGAATGAAGATCAACTGAGCCTGGCGATCGGCAAGCGTGGACAAAACGTGCGTTTGGCGGCTCGTTTGACTGGATGGGATATCGACATCCTCACGCCTGTGGAATTCCAGGCTGGCATCAAGCGGCTTGAAACGATTCTCAAGAGCGTGGAAGGCATTACTCAAGAGCATGTGGACAAGGTCATTGCCCTTGGCCTAATCGACGTGCGGGATATCGACGAAGTTGGCATTTCGCCGTTGATGGAAGAGCTTGGGCTCGATGAGCCGACTGCTCAACAAGCGGTTGATAAGGCGTCGGCCGAGGCCAAGATTGTCGCGGTCGAGCAGGAGGCCAAGAAGGCCGCCGAGGCATCGGCCAAGGCTGCGGATCGGGCGGCCTTTGCGGCTGGCGGTTTTGGTCGACCGACCCGCGAAGAGCGGGTAGAGCCGGAGGATGCGAGCCAGACCCTTCCCGGCCCAATGGAATCTTCCAATGGCGGTGCGCCGGAGACGACCACGCATGCCGAGGTTCTCCAAAGCGCAAGCGAAGAGCTTTCACCTGAGGAACAGGCGGTTCATGTGGAAGGCTCTGATGAAAACGCAGTCGAAGCCAGGAAAGACTTCGCTGATGAAGATGCGGATACCGCGGCATTGGCCGAAGGACGCGCCCAGCCGCCGACCGATACGCGGGATGAACCAGTGTAAAAATTGTGAATGAAATGACGGATAACCGCCGCGGTTGGTGAACCGACTCGCGGTTAGAAACGAACAATTGAAAGCGATTTAAGGCGCGGAGAAGCGCAAATAGAGCGGCCTTGGGGGTCGCCAACACAGGTCAGTTCAGGAGATCGATTTGGCTAAAGGTATTCGAGTCAATCAGCTTGCCAAGGAACTTGGCATCGAAAGCAAGGCGATCCTCGCCAAGTGCCGAGAGGAAGGCCTGGGCGAAAAAGTTCCCAACCACATGACGGTGCTCAGCATCGGCTTGTCGGAAACCGTGCGCGAATGGTTTAGAGGAATGAGCTCGGAGGGAGGCGGCACGGCTGTCGAAACCGCTCCTCCCGTCGAAGCCAAGCCGAAGCGCGCGCGCACCACAAAGAAAAAGGCAACTGAGCTTAAGACGCCTGATCTCGATGAGGCTCATGAAGAGCCTCAAGCAGATGTAGAAGCCCCGGCGATTGAGACTGAAACTGCGACCGAGGCGGAAGCTCCGGCGCCAATCGAACCCCCGGCCAAACCCGCGGCTGCGACCGAAGCGCCTGCAGCTGTTGAACCTGCCCCGGCGCCAGAAGTGAAGATTGCGCCTGTAAAACCGGCGCCGCGTCCTCCTGTGAAACTCGAAGCGCCCGAACATGCACCCCATGCGCAAAAGATTCCTCCGGCCGTGGTGCATCCAGCGCCGCCCGCGGCGCCTTCAACCGCTGCCGCAGCCACAAGCACCCCCGCGGCTCATCCTGCGCCAACGCGGCCAGCAGGTCCAACAGCGCGTCCAACCGTTTCGCTCCGCTCGCATCAAACGCCACCGCCGATTGAGCGCAAGAGCGTGACGCCGGCTCCGCAGTTGACGTCGCTTCAACCAGCCAAGATTCAGGGGCCGCGCGTTGTGCGCGAGGAAGCACCGGAAGTGGTCCCAGTTCCGCGAGCGCCCCGGCGTCCGCAGGCTGGGGGCGATGCCCCTGCCTTCACCCAGGCTCGACCACAGCAGGGCCGTGGCGTGAAGGTTTCGGAAGAAGAGGAAGAATCCGAGAAGAAAAAGAGCGCCAAGGGCGCGGCAGGGCGCACCAATTCCAATCGCCGGCGCGGCCCCGATGGTCGTCGCGGCGAAGCCCTCGAAAAACTCCGCGAGTTTACCGAAGCTGATCTTGAAGAACGCCGAATTCGCCTGAATCGCGCCAGTGGCGATCGCGCGCAGCGCGAATGGCATCTGGCCAAGACGCAGCAACGCCCGGGACAGATCGCCAAGACCGGCGCTCAGAAGGGCGAGCCGATCGAGATCGAAGAGCCGATCACCATCAAAGGTCTTTCTTCGGTGCTCGGCATCAAATCAAACGATTTGCTGCTTCGGCTTCTGAAGCAAGGCGTGAGCGCCAATTTGAATCAAACGCTCGACCACGATTCGGCCATGGCTCTGGCGCTCGAATACGGCGTCGAGCTTCAGGTGGCCCAGAAGGCCACGCTCGAAGAGCAACTGGTCAGCGAAATGGGCGACCATCCCTCGCAACCGGAGGACTTGGTCCCACGGCCGCCGGTCGTCACGATTCTGGGACACGTGGACCATGGCAAAACGAGCCTGCTCGATCGAATTCGCAAGGCGAATGTCGCCGCGGGCGAAGCCGGCGGAATCACGCAGCACACGGCGGCATGGATGGTGCAGCTTGGCCAGGGAGAAACCGCCAAGCGGGTTACCTTCATTGATACGCCGGGCCACCAGGCATTCACTTCAATGCGTGCACGCGGCGCAAACATGACTGACGTTGTCGTCTTGGTTGTGTCAGCTGCCGAAGGCGTTCAACCCCAAACGATCGAATCGATCAACCACGCCAAGGCGGCAAACGTGCCGATCGTCGTCGCCATGAACAAGATCGATCGGCCTGACTCCAATGAGCAGCAGGTGCTCGGTCAGCTCGCCGGGCAGGGCCTGAATCCCGTCGAGTGGGGCGGCGATATCGAAGTCGTCCGCACCAGCGCCGTCACGGGGCAAGGCATCGAAGAACTGATTGAAATTCTCGATTATCAGTCGCAGCTTCTGGATCTGAAGACCGATCCGGCAGCGCCAGCCCGCGGCACGGTAATCGAAGCTCGAATGGATCCGGGCATGGGCTCGGTCGCGACAGTGCTTGTGCAGGATGGCACACTCCGGCCTGGCGATGTGATCCTGGCGGGACCGGGCTACGGCCGCGTGCGATCGCTGCTTAATGACCGCGGCGAAAACGTAGAGGCGGCGACGGCTTCCATGCCTGTGCTGATCAGCGGCATGAGCGATGTGCCGGCTGCCGGGGACAACGTCTATCAGCTTGATGACATGGAGCGCGCCCGCGCGATTGCCGAGGAGCGCGGAAGCGCGATTCGGCAACAGCAGCTTGCAGGTCGCACCGCTGTCACGCGCGACAACCTCACCGATGTCATCCGCGCCGGCGAGATCAAGACCATCCATCTGATCATCAAGGCCGACGTGCAGGGCTCGGTCGAGACGCTTGCCAAGACGGTCACCGATATGAACACCGAAGAGGTGCGCGTGAAGGTGATGCACAGCGGCGTTGGGCCAATCAGCGAAAGCGATGTCGAACTTGCGATGGCGACGCGTGTCAATGCCGAAGACAAGGATCATCCGAACAACGTCGCAATCATCGGGTTCCACGTTGTCGCGGAAGAAGCCGCTCGAGCTAAGGCTGAGCAGAACCACATTGACATCAAGCTCTATCGCGTAATTTACGAAATCTTTGACGACCTGAAGAAGGCCCTCAGCGGCATGCTCGAGCCGGAGATCCGCGAGAAGCTGCATGGCCATGCGGAAGTACGCCAGGTATTCAAGGTCAGCCGAATCGGCAACATCGCCGGCTGTCTGGTTACCGATGGCCATATTCAACGCGGCAGCCGAATTCGGCTCACCCGCGGCGGCGTAGTCGTGACCGAAGACCTCTCCATCGATTCGCTCAAGCGGCTCAAAGACGACGTTCGCGAAGTTAAGTCGGGCTTGGAATGCGGTATCAAGCTGGCCAACTATGATGACATCAAGGTCGGTGACGTCTTCGAGGCCTATGTCCGCGAGACAATCCAGAGAACTCTGTAGCCTCCGCGCGGCCGCTTTTTAGATGGTCATCGGCGTTCTCCAGCTTGAGTTGTCCATCCAGGACGCCATGTCCCTCAAAGACAAGCGGCGGGTGGTGAAGAGCATCAAGGACCGCATTGCCCACGGCCACAATGTCTCGATTGCAGAAGTCGGGGCTCTGGACGAGCATCGAAGATCAGTCTTAGGCGTGGCGATGGTCGCTAACGATGCACGATACGTCGAAGGAGCACTGGCTAAGCTAGTGGATTTTGTCCGCTCGGTGCCGCAGGTGGACCTGCTGGATTATCAGATAGAGCTGCTTTAATGCCAGCAAAGGCACGCAAATGGCGGGGCTTTTGCATTCATCAAAATCATGTCCAGACGAACTGAACGACTTGCCAGCACGATCCGACAGGAACTGGCCCAAATGATTCTCCGCGATTTGAACGATCCGCGGCTGACAGGTCTGCCGAGCATCACGCGCGTCAAGGTGAGTGAGGATCTATCCGTTGCGGATGTGTACATCACGGTCATGGGGTCGCCGGGCCATCAACGGGCCGCCCTCAATGCTCTGCGCCACTCGGCGGGCATGATGCGGACGAAGCTGACCAAGGCGCTTTCGATCCGGCAGACGCCGTACATCAATTTTCACCTGGACGAGGCGGCCAAAAAGGAAATTGAGGTTCTTGAACTGCTGCATAAGATTTCCGAGGAAAATGCGGAAAAGGATCGCCAGCGCGCCGGATTAGAAAATGCGGAAAGTGCGGAACCCCAGGCGCAAAACGATCAGGGCGAGCCTGAGTAACATCATGACGGGATTGCGGGCACGAGGTCTGTACGATAGCCTTTCTGCCCCTGATTGCGGGCAACCGAAAACGAGAGCGAGAGTTCTGCTTCCAAATGAAAAACGCGACAAAACACGCCGACGACCTGAAATCACTGCTGAAGCGGCTGACCAAGGAATGCAAGCCCAACCCGCTGGCAGTTCAGGATCCGCTCCTGGCTCTCGTGCGCGGCGCTATGAGCTTTGATGTCTCAGACAATAGAGCCGAAGAGGCGATGCGCGTCATCGAGCGCGAGTTCGTCGGCCTGAACGAGCTTCGCGTCGCCACAGAGCTTGAAGTGCAGGACCTGCTGGGCGCCAAATATCCGGCCATCGAGCGACGCGTCGCGATGATCACACAGGCGCTGAACCGCATCTTCGAACGCGAGCACACTTTGAGCCTCGATCGGCTGAAGACTATTTCAAAGCGGGATGCCCGCCAGTTCCTGCGGGACCTGCCGGAGATTCATCCGTTCGTCGAGGCGTATGTGCTGATGTTTGCGTTCGGTGGCCACGCGTTTCCGCTCGATGACGAAATGCTGGCACAGCTTCGCGTGCAGGGCATTCTCGATGACGACACTGCGATCGAAGAAGGGCAGAAGTTTGTCGAGCACCACCTCAAAGCCGAGGAATGCTTCGATCTTTATTCGTGCCTTCGCAAAGTTCTGTGGGATGAAAAGAAGCGAAAGAAATGACTGAACGTCTTCCAGAATCGTCGCTGCGCCTCGGATTGCCCAGCGGCAGCATGCAGACCTCGACCATCGAGCTCTTTGGCCGCGCGGGGTACAAGATTTCGCTTCAGGAGCGGAGTGTCTTTCCACGCATTGATGATGACAAAATCTCCGCAGTGCTTTTCCGCGCCCAGGAGATCAGCCGGTACGTCGTGGACAACATCGTTGACTGCGGCTTGACCGGTTACGACTGGATCGTCGAGAACGGCAACGAAAACGACGTCGTCGAAATCTGCGAGCTGACCTACTCGCGCGCCACCAGCATGCCGGCGCGATGGGTCCTGGCGGTGCCGGATGAAAGTCCGATTCGAACTGTGCGCGATTTTGAAGGAAAGATTGTCGCCACGGAAATCGTGAATACGACGCGGCGATACTTTCAGAAGAACGGCGTCAACGTAAACGTCGAGTTTTCATGGGGAACCACGGAGATCAAAGCGCGTCTGCTGGATGGAATTGTCGATCTGACCGAAACCGGTTCCAGCATTCGAGCCAACAATCTCCGAGTTATCGACACTATTCTGCACAGCACGATCCGCTTTGTCGCCAACAAGTCGGCATGGGCTGTCCCTTGGAAGCGCGAAAAGATGGAAAACGTCGCGATGCTTTTACGCGGCGCCATCGAAGCACGAGCCAAAGTCGGGCTGAAGATGAACGTGCCCGAATCTAAATTGGCCGACGTGACCCGAAATCTTCCGGCGGAAAAAAGCCCGACCATCAGCCGATTGTCCGATTCCGATTGGGTGGCGGTCGAAGTGATTCTTGAAGACAAGCAGGAACGAGAATTAATTCCGCTGCTGAAGCGGGCCGGCGCCACGGGAATCATCACTTACCCACTCAATAAAGTAATTCCTTAATCGTTAGCGCGGGCGCGTCGGTCGATTGCCGCTCCCCGGCTATAATCTGCCCACCGATGAATCGATTCTCTTCACTCGTGCTGGGCATTGCGGTCCTTTGCGGAGCTGGCTGCGCTAGTCACCAGCGGCCTTCTACGGCAAAAGTTGCAGCCGCCGCACCACCTTCACGAACAGCGCCCGAGGTCGAAACACGGCTGCCGGTCGAAGCGACGTTGTCTCTCGATCAGCTTGACCCTAAGTTGCAACTAAGCGTTCCCCAGACGCAGGCCACCGATGATGTGCCTCCCGCCAAAGCCGTTGACCTTTATGCCCAGGCACGAGTCGCGCTGCTGAACGAAGATCCAGCGTCCGCACTACATTTCCTGGAACAAGCGGTTTCACTCGATCCTCTCAGCTATGAGCTTCATTTTGAACTCGGGCAGCTTTATCAGAGACAGCCTTCGTCCGATCAGCAGGCCATAGCCGAATTTGAAAAGGCCGGCGCCATCGAGCCAGACCATCTCGAGCTGCAACTGAATCTTGGCCGCCAGTACTTCGAGAAAGCTCAGTATGTCTCCGCCATCAGACACTTGCGCCTCGCGCTGCTGACGCACCAATATCTGGCCGACGATCCGCGCGATCCGATTGCCGACTTTTTTCTCGGGAACGCGCTATCCCATGCGGGCTACGACACGGCCTCGCTCGAGATTTACCGCCGGCTGGTTTCCCGCCTCCAATCGCCCAACATGGCCATGCGGATGAGCGGCGAAGCCGATGTGCTGATGGATCACCTGGGAGCGCTGCATGGTGAGATCGGCGACCTGCTGCTCAAGCTCAGGCGCCCGCAGGAAGGGGAAGCAGAATACGTCGAAGCGTTGCGGATCGATCCGGACGATTTTGACCTTCGCGAACATATTGTTCGCGCTCTGCTGGTTGAGAAAAAATGGACGCTGGCTCAGGAGGATGCGCTGGATGCTGTGATGCGCTTCCACGCCAGCGCGCAGTCGTTACGGCTTTTGCGCGAAGCATACCGGGCGAACGGCGAGGAAAATCGCCTTGCCGACGTGCTCGCAAACGCTTATCAGAATCAGCCACGCAACCGTTCGCTTCTGTATGCGCTGGCCGATCTATTGCATCAGCAGCATGAAGACGCAAAGGCCGATCAGGTCCTGGCGAAGGCGCAACAAACTAATCCTTCGGATATTTCAATCATTCGCCGACGAATGGGAATATTCCAAGATCGCGGCGACATGATCGGCGCTGCCAAACTTCTGATAGCCGCAGCGGCTGCCGATAACGATTTGAATGAGGAATTGGGACCGTTATGGAATGAGCTGATTCATCCATCCGATCACGGCAATCTCCTGCTGTCGCAGCTTTCACAAATTGAAGTTCCATCATCGCAGAAGGCAGCAAAGCTGATTTGGCTTGCGCGGGTAGCGCGGGTCTGGCACCGCGAAGCGATCGCACGAAATGCCAGGCAGGAGGCTCTTTCCATACAGCCCATTTGCCGGCAGGCTTATCGCGATGAGATGGACAACATCGGCGACCTGCCGCAGCTCCCACGAGAACAGGATGACGCGGCGGCCCAGGCGCTCGCAGATCGCGCTGCAACAGCAGGCGACGCGGCACTCGCCGCCGAGTTAAAGGGACTCTGGCTTTCCCGCCGCGAACACCCTGCCGAAGCTGCCGATGCATTGGCTAAAGCCATCGCACAAGGTGACCGCTCGGTTGAGACCATTCTTGCCCATGCCGCTGCACTTCGGGCGAGCGGAGATCTCAAGGCATTTGAGTCGCTGCTATGGAAGCTCATGAGCGACCGGCCCAGCTTCAGCCTTCCATATCTTGAACTTTACAATTATTACCTCGGGCTCAAGATGGATCAGCAGGCTGATCGTGTGCTGGCTCAGTGGTTCGAAGCGGATCCCGGTAATCCATCCGCCCTGGAACTTCAGGCTCAAGCCGATATTGAGGCGGGACGCGAGAGCGGTGGGGAGGCGATTCTTAGCCGAATTGTCCTCCAAGATTCGACCGACACGGACATCCTCGAGCCGGCCGGGTTGATGTATGCCCAGGCGCATCATCTCGATCGATTTGCGCAGTTACTGGAACAACGGCAAAAGCTTCATCCCAGAAGCTGGCCAGCCAATATGGTCTTGCTGGATACTTACATTCAGCTTGGCCGAAATGAAGATGCGAAAAAGCTTGCCGATGCCACGCGTTCACTTTGGGGAAATGATCCCGATGCGCTGTATGGCCTGACGGCTGTCTATTCCAATATTGGGCAGCGCGGTGAAACCGAGGATGTCCTCTCGGAGATCCTCAAGCTCGATCCGAAACATGCCGGGGCGGCAAATGATCTTGGCTTCTCATGGGCCGATGCAGGGGTGAACCTCGCCAAAGCCGAACCGCTGATCCGCCAGGCCGTGGATCAGGAACCGCAAAACGCCAGCTTTCTGGACAGCCTCGGATGGGTACTATACAAACGCGGCGAGTTCTCCCAAGCCAGGACTTTCCTTGACCGAGCGGTGGGGCCGGAGTCGGCTGAAGGCGACCCTAATCCGGAAATTCTCAATCATCGAGGCGATGTGTTCTACCGGCTGGGCGACAAGAATAGAGCCAAAAGAGACTGGACCCGGGCCACCAAGTGGATCAAGGATAAGAAACAGGACGATGGCGATTTGAAGACGCTGTATCAGGCGATGCAGATCAAACTTGAGCAGCTTGATGCGAATAAACCGGTCGGCATCGCGCCGGTCGTCGGAAAAGCTACGAAGTGATCCGAGCAATACGAGGCACGTTCCATGGCAGGACATAGTCACTGGGCAAAAATCAAACGAGCCAAAGGCGCCAACGACGCCAAGCGTGGCAAGGTCTGGAGCAAGATCGCCCGCAAGATCATCATCGCCGCGCGCGGCGGCGGCGATCCGCGCGACAATCTCTCACTGCGTTACACGATCGACGAAGCCAAGGCTGCCAACATGCCCAAGGACACGATCGAAAAGGCGATCATGAAGGGCACGGGTGAACTGGGCGGCGAGAATTATGAGCCGGCCACGTATGAAGGCTACGGCCCCGGAGGCGTGGCCATCATGGTCGATGCCTTAACCAACAATCGCTCCCGAACCGCGCCCGATTTGCGAAATACTTTCGAGAAATTCGGCGGAAACCTGGCCAACAGCGGCGCGGTCGCGTTCCAGTTTACCCGCCAGGGAATCATTACCATCAAAGCCGACGCCGTTTCCGAAGATCGTCTTCTGGAACTTGCGCTTGATGCAGGCGCTGAAGATGTAAAGAACGAGGGCGAAGTCTTCGAAGTGATCACGAGTCCCACCAGTTTTCACAAGGTCAAGGAAGGTATCACGGGTGCCGGCATTGCAATCGAAGCATCCGAAATCACCAACATGCCCAACATGACCGTCGCCATCGACGGCGAGGTTGCCCAGAAAATTCTCAAGCTGATCGATGCCTTGGAAGATAACGACGACGTTCAGGCCGTAAGCCATAACGCGGAAATCCCCGATTCGGTCGTTGCCTGATCTTTTAGCCCCAACGTGATTGTGCGTTACTGGCGTTTCCCAACCCATCGCGCCAGCAATTCGCTTCGACTCGACACCCCAAAATGCCGGTGCAGTGCCTTCACGTAGTGATGCACCGTGTTGTGGCTGAGGCCCAATCTTCCGGCGATCTGCTTTTCGCTTAGGCCATTGAGAAGCAGTTCAAGCGTCTGGTGCTCACGCGGCGTGATATCATGCGCATCTGAAGAGAGCAGCACGAGATCAGGCTCGTATAGCCAACATGTATTCTTATGGAAGAGATCGACAAGAAAACGGTGGCGCGCGGTGAAGGGCTGGCTCCGCCGCCTGGGGCGGAAAAGGTAGATCGTCGCGACGCCAGGTGCGCCTGAGAGCCGGCTTGAGCACATCACGCAAGGGGTGGTGAGTCTTTCGTTGGACAGCCAGGCCAGAAAAGCTTCATAGCCATTGCCGCAAGGCTCAGGCCCAAGGCCATGCAGCGCAGCGAAGTTTCTGTTCGAGCCCATTGGGTTTGCGGGGGACCCTTGAAGAAGCAGGGAGTTTCCGAATTCCCCGGCGGCGCCGGTCTGCCAAGTCACCGCGGAAATGAGGCGCCGCTGTGCGGCACGCCGGCTGCTGCTGGTCACGACGACCGCGCCGTGCTCAGCGCGGATCAACCGGCAGAGTCCTGCAAGCATCATTCGTTTGCGCGCAATGGGATTGGTCGCTGAATGCAGGCTGTCAGCCAGCCGCAGCAACGCTTGCACATCGGAATGACAGATCGGTTCATCGTCGAACATCACGCCCCGCCATTTGCGGAAGTAGCGAGTCGTGTATTTTTATCGGAGGTGCGAAGGCTTCGTCACCTCACCTATTCAGGTGAGTCAGCGTTTTTCCCCTGATGCATTCCGATTTAATCGAATGCGATTAAGCGTGCAGCCCCCGCGACGAGTCGGAGGTGACGAATCGCGACAGGAGTTCCCCCCGGCTTGAAACTTCATAGCTGCGGTAAAGCGCTTTAACGTAGCAATGGACGGTGTGAGGGCTGACTCCCATCCACGCGGCAATCTGCTTTTCGCTGTCCCCGGCCAATAGGCGTTCCAGTGTTTGCCGGACGCGCGGCGCCAAATCGAATTGTTCGACATCCTCTCGGCAGATCGCCTTCACATTGACTGGCGGTTGTGGAGTCTCTCCGTTTAGATAAGCCCCCAACATTCGGCATAATTGGGCGACCATCACCCGCTGACGGGCAATGGCATCTTCACACGATTGGGTGGTCGCGCTGTCCAGCCGATGTACAAGCTGAACAAGCGCTTTGATGTCCCCCACACGATTGCTCGGCAGGGCAAGCGAAGCGATAGAGTCCATACCGATTGCTCCATCCAGATTTCAACACGCTACGTGAAATTGGGCAAGTGCATATCACCTGTTTAGGGGAATTGAGTGAATTAAGAAAAAGGCGATAAAGTTAAACATCAAAGGCTTCGCCGCCCTGGGGGGACGGCGGAGTCTTTTTTTCCAGGGTCGCCCATTTTGAGGGCTCGACCACCCTTCATCACCCCGCTGAACGTCTACCACTTTCGCCATTCACTCCTACAATGGCACCCCTATGTCCAATGAGAAGTCATGGCAGGCGAGAATCAGCCAGGCCACCGATCAACTGGCGCAAGGCTTTGTTGAATCGATTTCCTATGATCGCCGACTTTACCGGCAAGATATCGCCGGGAGTATCGCACATGCCACTATGCTTGAGCGAGTGGGCCTGATTTCTTCCAGCGAACGGGATCAGATCATTGAAGGACTCAAAAGCGTCGAGCGCGATATCGATGCAGGCAACTTTACGTTCGATCAGAGCCTGGAAGACATTCATATGGTGGTCGAGGCGGCACTGATCGAGCGAATCGGTGAACCAGGCCGCCGCCTTCACACCGCACGAAGCCGCAATGACCAGGTCGCCCTGGATTTGTCCCTCTGGATCAAATCTGAAGCTGTCGAGATTGGGAAGAAATTACACGACCTGTGCCGAGCGTTGGTGGAAATGGCCCAGCGCAGCGGCGACATTGTGATGCCATCATACACTCATCTTCAAAGAGCCCAGCCGATTCTTGCGGGGGCTGAATGCCTGGCATGGTGCACAATGTTCTCTCGCGATGCCGATCGCTGTTATCGAGTCGCAGCCGGCAATGGGTTCGAGGACGTTCCGCTGGGCAGCGGGGCGATCGCGGGTTCATCGCTGCCAATTGACTCGGCTATTTCCGCCGAGCTTCTTGGATATCAATCATCGCCGACCAGCAGCATCGAGCAGACCGCCAGTCGAGATCATGCTTTGGAGTTCCTTTTTGCTTTGTCGATGGCGGCCATGCATTTATCGCGGTGGGCCGAGCAGTGGATCATCTATTCATCGACGGAATTCTCTTTCATCAAAACCGCCGACCGCTACACGACCGGCTCGTCGATGATGCCGCAGAAACGCAACCCCGACATGCTTGAGTTGATCCGTGGCCGCTGCGGAACTGTGTATGGCGATCTGGTCGCTCTACTGACGATCTGCAAGGGTCTGCCTATTGGTTACAACCGGGATCTTCAAGAAGACAAAAGAGTGCTCTTTCGCGCCTATGACACACTGACGAGTTGCGTGACGATGGCATCCGCAATCGTCGGCGCGACTGATTTCGTGGCGGCCAATATCGAGCCGACTCTGGATCGGGGATTTCTGGATGCGACGAGCCTTGCAGAGTATTTCGTGACAAAAGGAATCGCTTTCCGTACAGCCCACCGAATCGTCGGATCACTGGTTGCGCGCTGCGAACGTGAAGGCAAAAAGTCTTTGGGTGAATTGACCATCAATGACTTCACCCAGGCGGCTGCCGCGGCGGGCGCAGATGGATCGAAAGTAGGCGCGGATGTCTTCGAATCGCTGGGCGCCAAGAATGTCGTGCGGCGATATCGCAGTGCCGGGGCGGCGGGGGGCGAACCTTATTCGCAGCGCCTTGCACAATGGAAGCAACGGCTGAGACTTTGAATCGCGTCGCGGCTATGAATGTCCGAGCCTGACGATGATCGTCTCAATGATCTTTCGAACCATCGCCACCTTTTCTTCAACAGTTGGAAAGGCATCGACGCGGTAGAGCCGGGGGTGGCGAAACCAGGCCCTTGCCAGCTTCTGCCCGGTCAATACTGCCTGTTCTGAGGCTTCGCCCCGGCAGGCGTTCGACTCCGCACCGTCATACAACCCAATCACAGCGCACGTCTGAAGCCAGATGACGGCATCATATCGTTCCAGTTCGGCCAACTCGCTGGTCAGGAGCTCTCGCCAGTAATCTTCCGGGCCAGCGGGCCAGTAGACCGATCCATCGAGCGAGCCGCGGTCCAGCAGAAAGACGCGATTGTCCCCTGCGGCCGGGATGGCGTCCTCCTGCTGTCTCTGAAGCGAGAAAATCTCGCGCTGAATATTTCGTCGCCCTGTATCATCCAACAGGTCCCATCGCGTGTTGTACCGCTGATAGACCTGCGTTGCCGCTTCAGGAATCGCGGCGAACTTCTCGGGGCTTTCAGATGCGAGCCAGTTGGCGATGATCGTTTTCCCGGCACCTGGCCCGCCGGTCAATGCGATCCGAATTGCGCCGCTGGGGCTGGGATGCGAAGTGCCATGAAGAGTTGCTCGTTTGGAGTGAAATGGGTCAGGCATACATCAGCCTTATCCTTGGTGCGCACTTGACGAGCTCTTAGATGGGCTTCCCGCAACCTCCTGCCATTCGGTCTTTCGAGCATCGCCCCAGAGGTTATCGAGATCGTAATAGGAGCGCGCTTCCTGACTGAAAACATGGATTACCACATCGACCAGGTCGATGCAGGTCCACTGGCTGTTGTCGCCGGTCCTGGACAAGGCGCGGAAGCCGCGCTGCTCGCCCAGCTCCTCCGCATCGCGGCAGGCGGTCTGCATTTGCCGAACGCTTGTTCCAGACGCCAGTACCATGAAGTCGGTTACTGGAGACAAACCGCGAACATCCAGAATGACAATATTGTGGCAGCGCGTGTTCGCCAGGAGCTTCGCCGCCTCTACAGCAAATTCTCTGGCGGCCGTGCTGTTTTCGCGCGCGTTATGCGGTGGTGCAGTGGCGATAAAAAACCTCCCATCGGTTCAGCCAAAAGTATAGCAGGCCCGCTGCGGAGTGCGCACCTGGAATAGATGTGCAATATGCGGCTAACCGAAGCCAGCGTTATTTCAGATATTCCTGAAGCGTCTTGATCCTCGCCCGGCAACGGTTTAGCGAGCCGATGTACTGGACGCGATCGTCGTTGTATTCACCGAGTTTGTGCTTGTCGATCAATTGCAAAGACAGCGCAAACGCAGCATCGACCCGATCGTCTGGAATCTGGCGCAGGCGAATCATGTCAGTGATTTGTGGCGGGAACGACGGATCGGTGAAAACCGGCATCTCTGTGTAAAATTCCAGAATAGTTCGCTCCATCTGGATCAGCGCTTTTTGATAATTCGCCAGCGCGTTGGTCAACAGTTCTTTTTTCTGAGACCCGGTTGCCTGCGATGCGGCTAGAAAGTCGTGATCCGCAACCGCCATATGAGACAATGAGTTCAGATCCGCGAGGTGAGACTGATAAACGTTAATTCGATTTGCATACAGCGGGTTTGACAGATGTCGGTGATATTCGCCTTCAGCATCAGCCGCCAGCCGCGCAGATAAGTCATAGTCATACAAAGCGAAATTCAATGCGCGAGTGTCTGTAACGCTCTGATCCGGCTTCAACATGGCAGATGCTTTATTTCCATCAGGTGAGTCGGCGGCTAATCCAAACGCCCGGCTTTCATAATCACGGGCTTCGCGCGATTGTTCGTCCGCCCATTCCTTGAGTGACACCGCCGGCTCGCTGTCGATGACCATCGGGCTCAGTTGCAGCGGTTCTTGTCCTTCCGATGTCTGGGCCACCTGAGCGCGCTTGTTGTAGTTATAGGCCATCGCTTGTGGCGGAATCCCCGTCGGGAAATGCTTGTACTTAGCCAGGTACTGCAAGTCGGAGCCGTCGTTCCATTGTCCGCCCGGGATTTCGCCGGCTGGTTTGGCGCGCCGCGGCGCGATCACGTGAGCGAGAAGGTCGTTGTTTTCGTCCAAGAGCGGCGCGGGCAGCCCGAGTCGATGGAATTCACGGGCATCGCTGGGAAAGGCCAACTTGCGATTGGCATCGGTCAGGGTTTCTTCGCGAAACTGCCGGATATAAAACGGCGCTTCGGGAAGATTGGTTGCCGCCAGCTTTCCTCGGTAAACGCTGCCTTCCTGATTGAGAATATTCAGATCGCCCGGTTTCTCCTGATCGACCTTCTGGGCGTATTTTATCGCGTCCATGATCGTCACATACTTGTTGGCCGGGCTGGCCATCAGGACGCTGATGTTGTAGGCCTTATTCCAGATCTGAAAGATGTGGACGCTGTCGAACTCCGGCTGCAGGAGCCGGATCCATTCGATCTTCGTGTCCAGATCTTTGAGGTCGTGATTGCCCTTTTCATTCTCGCTGGTCGTCCAAAGAAACATAACCAGCGGACCGCGCAGGCCGCCTAGAAGCAGCGCCAGCGCATAGCTGTCCATGTTGCCGAGCGTCGAACGCGAGCCGCCCCCTCCACTGAATTCCGAAGATTTGGTCTGGTAGTCCATCGCCACGCCGCGCAGCACTCCAGCAACAACGACGGAAATGATCATGAGCGCAATGATGCCGATCCGGGTTGAAGCGCGCTGCTGCGAGAAGCCCTGGGCAGGTTTTGTCGAACTCGATGGTGGAGATTGAAGCGTCGTCACGGCGCCACCTCCTTATTTCGCATGATCACGTAACTCAAGACCAAAAGTGGAAGGCCGTAGCAGGCCAGCACGCCCAGCGATTGCAGGAGGCTCGACAGCGGTACGGCAAGGCCTCGTTCGATGTAGTCCGATACGGGAAACTTCGAGAGATCCGGCAGGAAATTCGAAACAACTCGCAGCACATGAGAAAGCGTGTCAAACGTCTGGCTGATGGTCCTGCTGCTTACAGGATCGTAAATTCGAAATTCGGTTGCAATCGAGCGCCCGCTGCCCGGGTCCAGCGCCGATCCCAGTTGATCGACTCCCCAGTGGCCCAGAAGAATGACCAGCGTGCAGATGATGGCGATGGGCCATGAGAGGAAAGTGCTGCAGAAGATGCCGATCACCACGACCAAAATGGAAAGCATCCAAAGCACCAGCAGGCTCTTGAACAAGTTGACGACGAAGCTCTCGTCCGCGACAACGACTGAGACCGCGTCATCCTTCAGGCCCAACCACTGGTCCTGCGTCTGGCTTCGCACGACCACATCGAAATCGCCGCCTTCAACACTTTTGAACGGCACGTTCAGGAAGGACGTCTGGCTCAGCTCCGGAGTTACTTCAATCAACCCACTGGATTGGCCGGTCTTTTTGTTGATGACTTCGACGCCAACCTTGGCGTAGCCGCTTTCACCGGTTTTCTCTACATCCACTTCACCATTCTTTTCGATGTTGATCTGCAATTGCAGCGGAACAGTGCCGTTGCTCGGCTTGCTTACTTTTGCATTGCGAAAGCGATAGAGGGCGAGCGGCCCCTTTCCATCGGCTTTGCCCATCAGAATCATTCCGCGAGCGCCGCGTGAGCTCAAAAGTTCAGGTTCGGCCGGCTTCCCCGGATCCTGGGCCGACATCGCTGGCCCGATTTTTATACCGCTCTGTTTTCCTGTGGGGATGAAAATCATCTCCGGCTCGGCTTCGACGCCATAGTCGGTGGCCGGGCTGATCGCATGGACCTGAACATAAAACATCGGCACCTGGGCCATGTGCTGGAGCCATTCGGCCGGAATGGTCAATCGCCCATACCAGCTGTCACCCGGTTTATCGGGTTGCTGAAGCACGACTCGCATGCCCGCACTCTCATCCAGCGTGCCATTGAGGGAGCGATAGTTCTGGTTCAGAAGGCGAATGCTCACGACGGCAGGCGGAAGAGCATTGGCCGGCTGGGTAGCCGGTTGCGTTGTCGGCAAAATGGGTCCGAGTTCCTCCGCCTTCAACTCGACCGCCGCATTGCCCAAACCCAGCTGTTTTATTTCGCGCTGTTCGGATGCATTGGGCATGTGCTGCTGGATGCGCAGCGTTGTCATCAGATAGGCTGATGCACCACTGGTTTCGGCAACCTGCTGAAGTTCATCCTTCTGTTCTTCACTGAGAGTAAAAGGAACAAGGAAGTATTCGCTTTGCGCGCCCTGCATCCACCGGACATTTCCGTCCGGCACGCGGCCGTAGACTTGCAAGTTCTCAGGTGCATCGAGACGGCGCGTGGTCAGGAAGCCATGATCGGCGTAGTACACCAGCGTGGGGCGCGTCGGTGAGTCTGGAGGAACTGATGCGAGCTGACGATGTACCGATGCCATCTCTGTCCACGATCGCGACTGCAGATAGGCATAAGTAAATATGCCCATGATAATGATGATTGCCGCTGAAATGCGGGCAAAGCCCAGACACTTGCCGAGCACAATCTCCAGGCGAGTCGTGGGTTTCGTGACGACCGTGAAAATAACCCGATTATCAATTTCCTTCGGCAGATTCGTGCACGCGAGAATGATGGCGACCACCGAAACCAGCAATCCGCTGGCAAACAGGCAGAATTTGGTGGCCTGACGGATCGCTTCCTGAGGATCGTCCGGGTGAGAAAGCTGCGTCACCACAATGACGCCAATGATGGCCAGTGGCGTGATCCAGAGCGTGCGCTTACGTATTGCCTCGGAAAAACAAACGCTGGAAATGGCCCAGATGCGAGTGAGGCTCAGGCGGAATAGATCATGGGCGCCGTAGATCAGAAGCCCCAGCACCACCACGATTCCTGCGGCAAGCCACGGAAGGTATTGATGCCACAAATCAGCAAATGCGAAAGACAGAACAAACGCAGGGAGCACGGCTCCTCCGGCCATAAGAACGACACCCCAACGAATGAAAGGGCTCGTCGTGATTTAATTCGGCGATCCGACCGGCGGCTTGGCCTGCCCGTTGCCCGTGCGCTCGCGAACGATGCGCATGAACAGGTCTTCCAACGTTGTCGTCGGATGCGTGATTACTGTATCGCTCACTCCCATTTTGCTCAGGAAGGACTGGACTTCCTCGATCTGCGCTGTGGACATGCCGCGCGTCTGAATCTGCGTGATGTCGCGCACCTGGAGCAGATCGCGCACCTGCCCGAGCGTCTGCATGCGACCGCCGAAGAGAATGGTGATTCGATCGCAAACGTCCTGCACATCGGCAAGAAGATGGCTGCAGAGCAGGACCGTTTTGCCCTGTTGCTTCAACGAGATGATCAGGTCTTTCATCTCGCGCGTGCCGATCGGATCGAGGCCCGTTGTCGGCTCATCCAGGAGAATCAATTCCGGGTCATTGATCAGCGCTTGTGCGAGGCCGATGCGCCGTGCCATGCCCTTTGAGTATTCGCGAAGCTTGCGCTTGCGGTCCTTCGCATTCAGGCCGACCGTGTCCAACAGCATCGGCACGCGTCGTTTCAAATCGCGCCGCGGAATCTTGAACAGCCGCCCGTAGAAATAGAGCGTTTCCTCGCCATTGAGAAATCGATAGAGATACGATTCCTCGGGAAGAAACCCGATCTTCTCGTTGACTTCCGTACTGCCGGCGGCATGGCCGAGGATCGAAGCGGAGCCTGCGGTGGGGAAGATCAGCCCCAGCATCAGTTTGATGGTGGTGCTTTTACCTGAACCGTTCGGACCCAGCAGTCCGAAGACTTCGCCCCGGCGAATCGACAGATTCAAGTCATCCAGGGCTCGAACTTTGTCGCGGCCCCAGAAATCCTTGTAAATCTTGGTCAGATGTTCGATGCGAACGGCTTCTTCTTGAGCGCTTTGGGTCATAGGTGCGATGGGTCGTTAGCGTCTAACGCATCGGCTTGAGGCGAGGCTTGCTGCGCGTGCGGCGGCGGCGCTTTTCGCTGGGCTTCTCATAGTAAGCCACGCGCTTGATGTCTTTGGTCAAGCCTTCCTTTTCGCACAGCTTTTTGAACCGCCGCAGCATTTGTTCGGCGGTCTCATTGCCGCGCGACTTCACCCTGATCATGCGTTAGATCCTTTCATGACTGTTCTTCAATCGAAACAAATGCCCGGTTTCCTCGCGTCTGCTTGAGCAAAATCTTTCCCAAGCGAGCGCAAGATTTACCGGGCGAGCCTTTGCAACCACTTATCTTATCGACGTGATCCGATACTGCAAGTTACCAGGCACTTCCGCATCATTGAAACGACTTCAATTCCGGTCGCACAGCGGCCTTGTCATCGATCGGCTGTTCGCTATACTTCCCCGTTCTTTTAAGTCCGGAGAAGACCATGGCTATCAATGCAAAGCCCGGCCAGACGGTGCGGGTGACCATCAATAAGCATGTTAATCGCGCTTCAGCGCGCAAGACGCTCGAACGGTTGTTCCTCACCGATAAGTCGGTTGCCGATCCGTTGGATGCGCGCAGCAAGAATTTCATAGAACTCCCCAAGCGCCGTGGCGGCTGCATCTGGACCAAGCGGCCCAATAAACTTCATCCGGAATTGGTTCGCGGAGCGGCAGCGACGATCAAAGTCACGCCACAGGCCGTGCGCGATCTGAATAGCGTCGCCGACTGCATTGAAGTATCGGCAGCTTAATACTGGATCAGTTGACGGTAGGTGTACCGTCCACCCACTTCATTAAATCGGTGAAGCTGATCGGCTTGAACATGACATTGTCGGGCCGAAGCTTCTTGAGCGATTTGAGATCTTCCGGATCTGCGCTGCCGGTGACGATGCTGACACGGATGGGAAGCCGCTGATCGCGAATTGTGCGCAGCACATCTTCGCCTCGGCCCGAGCCGATGCGCAGATCCAGAATCACACATTCGGGGCGGAAAGACTCCAGCTTTAGAATTGCTTCATCGACGGTATCGGCAGTGTCAACTGTCCGGCCGTTCAGTTTCAGTAAGCGCGCAAGCGAAACGCGCGAGGCCTCATGGTCCTCAACCACTAGAACTCGGCCGCATCCATTCGACGCCTTCTCCATAGAAACCGATTCCCTGATCGGCGCTGATCTGTTGCCCCAGCGCGCCGTGCTGCTTTGATCTGCTGGATATGGAAACTACGCGGCGATGAGTTCGAGGTTCAAAAAAAGAAATTTCTAGTGGCGGAGCAATGGCTCGACGGGCCTGCCAAATCACGTCGGCTGTTGAGCCTGCCCAGCATTGCACCAGGCGCGCCAGGCAAACCGATAGTCCGATTCGATTTCTCGGGCGTGCGATGCCGCGTCCATTAAAGGGGATTGAAGCATCCAGCCGCGAAGTTGGTTGCGGATCTCTATTCGTTCGTCCCTGTTGCGCGCCAAGGCGACGCCAATGTCGACATAGGAGTCGATCGAGTCGGCAATCCATTGCGGCTTTCCAAGATTAGAAAGAATGCTCACACCGCCGCGTCCAACTCCGGTCCTGCCGGCGAGACTCACCACCGGCACGCCCATCCACAGTGCGTCAAAAGTCGTATGACCTCCGCCATACGGAAATGGGTCGAGCGCCACATCAATTCGCGAATATTGAGAGAGGTAGCCGCTCATCGAGTAGAAGCCGACGAATTCGAGCCGATTCGGATCGATCGATTGGCTCGCCAGCAGATCCCGCAGCCGTTGGCGATGGCTGCCTTCGTGGGCATGAAGAATAAGCCGAGAATGCGGCACATGCTGAAGTATTGAGATCCATGTATCTATCGCAGGTTGGCTGATCTTCGCGAAATTATTCAGTGAACCGAAAGTGACATAGCTATTACGGAGCGACGGCGGGGGGCTGATCGGCGGCGCATCAGCCGGCGCCTCATAACACCAATAGGTGCCGGGAAGACGCAACGTCTTCTCACTATAAAAATGCTCGACGCCCGGCGGATCGAGATGCGGGTCGCTCAATCGCCAATCGATTGCTTTTAATCCCGTTGTGCTGCAATAGGCCAGATAGCTCATCTGCACCGGCGCCGGCTTGCGTGCAAAGACCGGCAGCCGATTGTTGGCGGTGTGCATCGCCAGATCGACAAGAATATCGATTCGATCCTCGTTGATCTGCTTCGCAAGCTCGTTATCCGACAGCGGCTGAACATCGCGCCAAAGATCGGCACACGATCGAATCCGCGCCGTCATCGCGTCGGATTTTGGATGATCCGCATAACAGAAGATTTCAAACTGATCGCGCCGGTGATGAGCCAACAACGTTTGGATGAACCGCCCGACGGGATGCTCCCGCAAGTCCGGCGAAACATATCCCACCCGCACTCGTCGGTCGGGCGAGCGGTCATTGCCATGCCGCATCGGATGGCTTTCCAGCGATTGCGCATAAGTCCGGCGCCAAGCCTCATGCTCGTCGGCCAATCGCTGTCGATCGTAATCCGGATGAAAATGCAGCGTATAAAGCAGGTTACCGGCAACTCGAGCCTCTTTAGAAAGCTCCGCCGCCCGGCGATAGCGCGCGATCGCCTCGTCGATTCGGCCACACTCCTTGAGCGCATTCGCCAGATTGTTCATCGCCCGATGATGATCGCGTTCGAGTGCCAGCGTTCGCTCGTAGGCCGTGATCGATTCATCCATCAACCCCATTTCCCGAAAAGCATTCCCAAGGCCGAAGTAAGCAGCAGGGGAGTTTGGATTCTTCTCGATCACCAATTCAAACGCCGCCGCCGCTTCGATCGCGCGCCCCTGATCGGCCAGCGTTTGCCCAAGCGCGACCGTTTCCTCCGGACTCGTCGGATGCAGAAGCATTGCCGCGCGATAAGCAGCTATCGCCCCTCGATATTGCCCCATCTGCGCCAGCGTCTTCCCCAGCTTGAAATGGACGATGGCAAGCCCGGGCCATTGCGCCGCACACTCCCGGTAGATAGCCGCGGCTTCCTCGGCGCGCCCTTGTTGCCGAAGGGCGGCCGCAGCTTTGTCGCGAAATTCAAAAGCGTGTTGATCGGTCATGAACAGCTTCCGGGCGGATCAATACCGTGTTGCAAAAATATAACTCGCCATGCTTCTTCGAGCTGCGGCGTTGGATCTGGAATTAGTAAAATAAATTGACAAATATGATTTTAGGTGATCTCGCTAATCACGCTCCTGGCTGAAGGAACGATAGACGACGCAGTTGCAATGTTACACACCAAAATGGCGCGACACTCGTAATAAACCTAGTGACGGCCAAGCATTACGGCTGAAAAGTGGCCAGAATGTGACACCCTGCCGTGTGTCACATTTTGTAACATTGTGTAACGTGCGGCGGAACGACCAACGCCCGCCATCCAAACAGATTGCTTACCCGCCTTCAGCAATTTATGATTCGCAATCGCGGCGTCTCTCGACCAAGATGCCAGGGATGGGAAACGCAGGACGCTGGGGTTGGCAGGATGTGGACGCGGCAAAGGAGTGCGCGGTGGCGGGCGAGACGGATCTTCATAAGACGCTGAAAAAAGAGGCGTGCCGATGGCTCTTTCGGATGGGCTATCGCTGCATCGCGGCAGAGGTGCGACTGAAGCCGCTGGGCATCGTCGATGCCGTGGGGACGGGGGTTTTCCGGCCTTATTACAATTATCTTTCGGTGGGGCGCGAGTTGCCGCAGGTTTGCTTCGTCGAGTGCAAAGCATCGCGAAGCGATTTCCTGCGCGATTGCAGTGAGGACGGGCAGATGTCGCTTTGCCTGATCGAGCGCGAGGACAATCTTCGGTCGCGAAAGCGAAAACGCCGCCGTAAAGCGCCGCTTCGCCAGGCGGTGGGGCTGGGAAAATTCGCATCCTGCCTGTTGCAGCCGATGGCGAATCTGCATTACGTGCTCGCTCCCACCGGCCTGCTCCAGAAAAAAGATCTGCCGCCGCGATGGGGAATGCTCACGTATGGCGAGGGCGGGATCAGCGTTGTCGTTCGAGCCGACTGGCAGGAGACGGCACGCATCGAGTTTGTCGAATCGGCCATCGCCCGCACCCTCACCGGCGACATCTATCGTGCCGACGACCGCGCGATCGGCTCAGTCAATCGCGAAATCTTCGCCCAGCAGACCGCCCTTGCCGAGCGGATTCGATCCATCCGCCCGAATGTGATTCTCTCGCCGACGCACGTCGGTGGGATGGCAGATGCGTGAAACGATTGCGGAACCAACGTATTATCGGACCTCCGGCTTGCGACGATCGAACTGAAGCGCTATATTGATCGTTTAATCTGCAACGCAATTCGCTGGCGCGCGACGCCGGCGGCGGGAGTGGAACTCCTGCGGCAAAACCACGGAAGGTTCTATGAAGACACGCCACATCATCTGCGCGGGGCTGGTTTTAATTGGATCAATCGAAGTCGGATGCCGGCAAAATCAGCCGGCGCAGACGGCCAAAGTTCTGCCGTCGACTCGGCCTGTTGCAGTCGCGGCTGCTCCCGCGCCGGCAACTCGCCCAGCCGAGGATCGCCCGACGATCAGCGATCCGCCTGTGAACACTGCTGATGCGTTGGCGCAGACCGCCGACAAATATGCCCGCAACATGGAGGCAGCCCTCAATCAGCAGAAGCTCAAGGCGCACGCGCAGCCGCCGGCGATGGCCGATGCCTCCGACCAAGTGCAATGGGAAAAGCCAACCGCCGGGCATGATCGCGAAGTAACTTCGCCGGCAACGCACCCGACAGATCCGTCACAGGTTTCAGCCAATAGCGGCATGAGCCAGCCGGTTAAGAACAGGACCGAGGTGGCGTCACCGTCAACCGTCCATGAATCTCAACAACCATCCGATCGGGCGCAGACTGCGTCGGCGAACACTCCGCCGCGCGAAGTCACGCGGATTGTTCCCGATGATACCGCCGCCCGCATCGCACAGCGCGCCAAGGATTATCCGCAGGATGTGGCTGCACAACTTGACAACCAGCTCATGGAGTTCGCGTACGGCAAGATTGTGCCGAACATGGATCAGCTCAACGGGCTTCCCACTGACGATCGCGAGATGATTTCCGCGCTGATGGATGGCCTGACGAATTTCCGCAGCGCCCTGCGATCGGACAACAACATGCTGCTTTCGCGGAAAGTCCGACCGCTGCTGGACATGTCCGATCGGCTCAGCAGCCAGGCGGAATTGAGCATCCCGAAATTCGTTCTATGCAGCCGGGCCCCCGGCTTCGGCGATTACATGGAAATGTCATCCCGCTTCGCAGGCACGCAGGAGCACAATACGGGCATTTACTGCGAGATTCAGAATTTTGCTTCGCAGCAAACCTCCAGCAACTTGTGGGAGTCAAAGCTCCGCATGAATCTGGTGCTCTATACCGATCAGGGGCTGGAAGCATGGACCCCTGATGCGAAAGGCGGCACGCTGGTGCATGATCTATCTCATTCCCGCCGTCACGACTTCTTCGTCGCCAGGCCTTTGACGCTGCCCAGCTCGTTGCCGATCGGGCGATATATCCTGAAGGTGACGTTTACCGATTTGCAGGCCAACCGCGTCGCTGAAAATTCGATCCCGCTGGAAATGGTCGCCCAGTAATCGCGATTGCATGCACGAAGGATTTCAATGGGCCATCGCTGGCCCACCACCCGGTTTGTTGCGCTTCATGAGGAATGCAAAGGGAATCGTGATGGCGCAAAGAATCGCCATCACATAAAACACGTCGATGTAGGCCATCGCACCGGCTTGGCGCTGCACCTGGTTTTCGATCACCCGATAAGCGGCATGGAGAGCGGAAGCGCCGGTGTTATGAAAACGCTGCGCGATCTGATGCGTTGCCGAGGCAAATTGCGAGCTGTAAGGCGTGAGATGCGAAGATAGAACGGTCTGATGAAACTGCCGGCGTCGAACCACCCACGCCTGCGCGATCGAAATTCCGACGCTGCCACCCAGATTGCGACAGAGGTTTAAAAGCGCCGAAAAGTTATTGTTCTTCTCCGGCGGCACTTCCGTGTACGCGGCGGTATTGATCGGCACGAAGAGGAATGCCAAACCCGAAGTTTGAAAAATCCGATCCCACACCAGCGTCTTGTAATCCGCATTCAGATCCAGCGTCGTCAGGTGATAAAGCGCCAGCGCGCTGAGGGTCAGACCGAAAGCCACGAGATATCTCGCCTGCACGCGTGAAACCAAAAATCCAACCAGCGGCATCAACAGCATCACAAAGAATCCGCCGGGCGTGAGCACCAGCCCCGCTAATGTCGCGGTGTATCCCAGCAATTCCTGCACGAACAACGGCAGCAGCACCGTGCTGCCAAACAGCACGATCCCGAGCATGAACATCGTGAAGTTGGCAATCAGCAGCGTGCGACGCTTCAGTAATTTCAGCTCGACCACCGGATCGGCCGAGAACCATTCGGCGAGGCAACCGAAGATCAATGAGCCTGCAGCGACGATCGAAAGAATCAGGATGAAGAGGTTGCTGAACCAATCAAGCTCTTGCCCTTTATCGAGCACGATCTGAAGACAACCCAGTCCCAGTGCGATCATAGCAAAGCCAATGAAATCGGCCTTGATCCCATTTTTCATCCGCTCTTTGCGCTCGCGCACGACGTGGGCTGGATCCTTCACCAGGATGTGGGTCAAAAACAATGAGAGCACTCCGACCGGCACATTGATGAAAAAGACCCACCGCCACGATGAATTATCGGTGATCCAGCCGCCCAGCGTCGGCCCAACCGCCGGTGCAACGACCACCGCGACGCCATACAGCGCAAAGGCCATTCCGCGCTTGGCGGGAGGGAATGTGTCGGCGAGGATCGACTGCTCGCTGGGCGCGAGCCCGCCACCGCCCAGCCCTTGAAGGATGCGGAAGAAGACCAGCATTCCAAGGCTCGGCGCGATGCCGCACAAAAAAGAGCTGACGGCAAAGAGCGCCACGCAGGTCATGTAAAATCGCTTGCGTCCGAATACGGTTGCCAGCCATCCGCTGGCGGGGAGGATGATGGCATTGCTGACGAGGTAGCTGGTGAGCACCCACGTCGCTTCGTTGGTGCTGGCGGACAATCCCCCGGCGATGTGCGGCAGCGCGACGTTGGCAATTGACGTGTCCAGCACCTCCATGAAGGTCGCCATCGAGACGACTAGCGCGACCAGCCACGGATTGACGCCAGGCGACGCTGAGCTTTCCTCGATGGGTATATTCAAGGCCGATGCAGCCACGCTCATTGCTGCTGGTCCTGTTCGTGGATGTAAATCGTGGGAACGACCGACATGCCCGGCCCCAGCAAATATCGCGAGTCATTCAGCGCAGATTGATCGAAGACGATCTTGACCGGCACGCGCTGCACGATCTTCACATAGTTGCCCGTCGCATTCTCAGGGGGAAGCAGGCTGAAGGCGGCGCCGCTGCCGCTCTGGATGCTGTCCACTTTGCCATTGAGCGTGGCTCCGTACGCATCGATCCTGATCGTCACGCGCTGCCCGGGATGAATTTCCTTGAGTTCTGTTTCCTTGTAATTGGCGATGACATAAACATCGCGCGGCACGATCGCCATCAGCGCCTGGCCGCCAGCCTGCACCCAGTCTCCAACCGAAACGTTGAGGTTCGCGATGCGGCCATCCTGATCCGCATGCACGACTGTGTACTGAAGCTGCGTCTTGGCCTGATCGACGGCCACTTGCGCCCGCGTCACCTGGTCGCCTGCCGTCGCGACCTGCGCCTGGGAAAGCGTGACCTGCGCTTCAGCCGCTGTTTGTTTCTGCTGAGCCGATTCGAGATTGGCATGCGTCGATCGCGCCGCGGCAAGAGCGGCATCCAATTGCTGCTGCGATACGGCACGCCGGTCGGCGGATTGGTATCGCTTTAAATCTTCATCAGCCTGCGTGGCGTTCGCTTGTGCCGCGGTGACATCGGCTTTCGCTTGCGCCACCTGCGCTTCGCTCACGCCCACCTGCTTTTGCGCCTGGATGACTTGGTTTTTTGCCGAGGCAAGCTGCGAATTGGCCGATTCGAGTGCCTGCTGCAAATCGATCGGATCGAGCCGGACGAGGACTTGCCCGGCTTTGACTTGCTGGTTGTCGGTCACGAGAACTTCCAGCACATGTCCGGCCACGCGCGGCGCGACATTCGTGACGTGCGCTTCGATGAATGCATCGTCAGTGGAAAGTTTTCCCTTTGCGTGCAAATACCAAAGCACGCCAGCGACCGCGATCACGATTACGATCACGCCCAGGATCGCCCAGAACCATGGCCGCTTGTACAACGGCGGCTTTTCTTCCTCCTGCTTCTTATCCTTATCCTGATCCTTTTGCTGATCGGCGGTTTTCTGATTCGGTTTTGGCGGCTCGCCGCGTCCAAACGATTCCGGAGGGACGGGAATGTCGGCCCGGCTGGGCACGACGCGCGTTTCTACGACTTGCTCTTCAGGAGGATGCCCATTGCCAGGGCGCTGCGGAGGAACTCGACTCATAGGCTCAACCTTGGCTGCAAATGGAGCAGTCAGGCAGAGCCTAGGGAGACAAATTGCCAGTTTTCCACTGGAAAGTGGTCGCTGACCTATTTCCACAAATGCAACGGCTAATCTTTTAAGGAAAATCAGGGATTGGCTCACAGCCGCGCGCGATCATGATGCCGCGCGCATCGCGGCCTGGTCGTCAATCAACCCGGTGACGACGCGAAGCACGTCGCTGACGCTGAATGGCTTGCTGAGCATCGCGCGGATGTTGGTGTTACCCAGCGGCTGCTCGAGGACTTGAGCGTCGTAAGCCGTCAGAAGCACGACGGGTATGCTGCTGGTCTGCGCGTCCTCCTGGAGCATTCGGCACAGATCCATTCCATCGAGGCGGGGCATGCGGTAATCGGCGATCAGCACGTCGGGCTTATGCTCGCGCGCTAAAGCAAGCGCTTCTTCTCCGTCCTCGGCAACCCAGACCTGGAACCCGGCTTTTTCGAGCTTGGCCGAGACGATCCGGCGCACGTGAGGCTGATCGTCGGCAATGATCACTCGGCGCGAAATCGGGTTTACAGACTGCATGCACGAAACTCCATGAGTACAACAACCCCCCCAATCCTATAGGAACCCATCGGCAGTTCCGGAGCAGTCGTTAAGTCTTGAAGCATCCCTTTATTGGGTTTTGTCCATCCAAACAGAGGGTGAGAGAAACCGCAACGCCTGGCGCGGCTGCGCCGATGGCGCGGCGACTGGAATTATCGGTCATTGCATTTGTCAACGAACTGCGAAGTTATTTGACCGTCGCCTGCTGCTCGTTGATGCCGCGGATGGAAACCAGGTAATCCACGATTGCACTCGTCTGCGCGGCCGGCACGGGAGCCCCATAATTGGCAACCATCTTTTGCACTTCGTTCGTCCATGCCGTGCGCGAAAAGCGCGGCTGCATGGTGACGTAGCGTGCCGAATGGCAGATGGTGCAGGTCGCCTGATAAGCGGTCTTTCCCGGCCCGTCGGGCAACACCGGATCCATCACGGGAAGCGTGATGCTCTTGGATTCGAAAACTGGCTGTGACGCGGGCTGGGTCGCGGGCTGACCGGACGTGATCGACACCGTTGCGACGCCAAACGCCAACAGTGCGCCAGCGAGAATCATGATTTGTGTTTTTGGCTGCATGGTTGTTTATCCGACGGTGACGCTGAGCTGTTCGATGATGTTGCGGGCGTAGCCCGAGCGGTTCCATTGCGAGGTTTGCTGTGTCTCGCCTGTGTTGCTGGTGGCGCGGACCATTAGCTTATAGGTGCCGCTCGATTTTGGCGTCCATCCAAATCGCCAGCGACGCCAGGAGTATTTGCCAAGGTCGCCGTCGAGGTTGGCCGCGTACCAGTTGGTGCCACCGTCGGCAGAGACTTCGACCATCTTGATTCCCGAGCCGCCATCGAAGGCGAGTCCTTCGACCGGATATTCCTTGCCTGCAAAAATGTGCTCCTCCGGCCCCGGGCGAACAAACAGCGACCGCACCAGCATGCGCGAGATCGGAATGGTCTCCTTTGCGAGCGCGGTCGGCGATTCGTTGATTTGCGGGTTGTTGGGGATGCGATAGGCCTTGTCCATCCAGAAGTTTTTGAACTTCTCCGGCAGCACCGTGATTTGCGTCAGCGCCTTCACCCAATACGTTCCATACCAGCCGGGCACGATGAGACGAAGCGGGAAGCCATTGAGCATCGGCAGGGGGGCGTCATTCATCTCATAAGCGACCATCACTTCGCCATCCATCGCATGATCGAACGCAAGCGATTTTGCGAAACTCGGTGTCGTGGGCAACGGCGCCTTATCGAGCCCGGCAAAGCCAACATCCACCGCCAGGTCTTTCACCTTGGCCTTGCGGAGCAGATCGCGCAGGCGGACGCCGGTCCACTTGGCGTTGCCCATCGCGCCGTTACCCCATTGGCCGCCGAAGACGCGCGGGCTGAAAAAGCTTCGCGAATTGCCCGAGCATTGATTGACCGCGACGATCGAAAAAGGATCGAATTGCTTTCGCAGATCATCGACCGACAGCGTGAGCTCGTTATCAACGTGGCCGCCGACGTTCAGGCGGAACTCATTGAGATCGACTTTGGTTGGAATCATCGACAGGTGCCAGCGAACGAAGAACGCGTCGTTAGGCGTCAGATCCTGCCGGAAATATTCCAATGGCGTCTCGAGTTGGGGCGGCCTATCGGTCAGTAAAATGAGATTGGTCTTCTCCGGGAACTGCGCCATCTGCACGACCGGCTCAGGCGGCGCTGGAGCCGCCGCGCCGACTGGCGGGGGTGATTTGCTTTCCTTCTTGCAGGCCGGCAGCATCGCGCCTGCGCCGAGTGCGGCAGCCGCCTGGAGAAATGTCCTTCGATTGAGCAACCCACCGCGGTACGCCCGCAGCAGCCTTTTCGATTTTTCATCCATATCAATTTCCGCCTTCTGCCAAACCGCGTCTCCGGCCTTCCCGTGCCGGACTTTCCTCACGCGATTCGCAACTTAGCCGCGCTCTGGCCAAAGAGGAACGCGCGTTTCATGGAAGGCCTTATAATGCATCGGCCCGAAGTTTCGCACAATAGGGCTCAACAAAAGTCAGGTTCGCGTGACTGTGTTACAATCTCGCGCGGACGCCAGGGCAGTAGACAACCTGGCAGAATTGAATTAGCTTTGATCCGGATTTGCATCGCTCTGATTTGCTTTCAGCGATGCCCTCGTTCCCGTAGCTCAATTGGATAGAGCGTCGGCCTCCGGAGCCGAAGGTTATAGGTTCGAGCCCTATCGGGAACGTTCGCTCGGTTTGGAACTACGAACTCGCCGCTCGCGGCCCATCCCGAACCTGTCCCGTCCCGCGCGGTTGCATCCATGCAGACATCTAGTCTCATCTCAAAGTTTCTAGTTTCCAGACTCTAGAATGGAACAGTGGAACACTTTTTGCGCGCCCCAAACTGTTCCACCCGCATCCAGTTTTTGTTGTAACCAATTTATCATTCATTATTTACAATTCTTAATTTACTGCTGAGCGCGGTGAAACAGGTGTTTAATTTGTACAATCTATATATGTCAATATGAAATGAGGGTCTTGAGGCTCGAAACCAGAAACTGGATCGATGAACTAACCGCGGATGAAATGCAGCTCTCTATTTTCCATTCTCCAGTTTCTAACTTGTACAAGACCTTCTAACTTACAGGATTCAGTTGTATTCAATATAGACACACTTTAAGTGAAAGCGCACCCCCCGATTTCCGTTTCTGATCTACGAAACGTCTCAGCCTGGTTAATTATAATGCCGCATTCTTCCAGGGTTGGATGTCCCGCACGTTGAAAGGAGCTCGTAATGAAGGATGAATTCTTCAAAAAGCTGGAGTGGGATGATGAGTGGTGGAAGACCTCCGTGGAAATCCCGTTCTTCCGTGAAATTGGCGCGCGATTTGACGAAAATTCGGAAGAGGTGATCCGAGGCGCCACTGCCCATGGCGCACAGGGCGCGGTCCGGCCTAATCCTCCCATCCCGCTCACGATACACACAGGCGGGGAACGTCGGCGTCCCACCGCGGGCCAAATCGAAGCATGGCGTCGCTTGTGCGATCGCGGGGAGCATGTTTGGCGAGAGTGCATCACGCGCCTCCGGCCGGAGTACGAGCTCCAGCGCCCCGCGCGCATCCGGTGGTGGACTGCCACATACGGCGCGGCAGGCATCGACGATGTCTTACCGGAAGTGAAGGACGATGCGACCTTTGCCAGCCTGATGGCGCCAATTTATATCAGGATACTTGAGCCGGCGCCGAAATCGGCGGTCGTGGACATTGGAGTGACGTTCTCATGTACGTGGTACACCGACAACTGTGGAAGTCTCATCAGGAATGGCGAAGTGGTGGAGGTTGGCAATTCCTCGGTGGCAGCTCCGATGATTGTTCCTGTGCAAGAGAGAACGGCGCATCCATTCTTTGGGGCGCTGAGACGCATGCAGAAAGGCGGCCCTTGGATCGCAGAGGTGAGGATCGAGCCGTTCCTTGATTTTGCAGCTATCGCGGCCACACGGGCGGCATACGCTCGCGACCCTGCCAACGTACGAAAGCGATCTGATCTGGGTTGGTCCTTTGCACGAGGGGAGTTTCCCGTATTGATTTACGCTGATCCCGGCGTATTCACACTCGACCAGGCCGCAGCGACTCTCGCCGAGTTCCAAAGCGATGTCGTTGCAAATGCGAATGCCGTGCTTCAGGCGATCTTGGCTCACTACCGGCAAACGAGAGACGAGCGTCGCCGAGCGGACCCAGGACCAGATGTCGATGCAAGATTTCCGGAAATCGCCTCGATTGAAGATTTACGCAATCTGATTGAACTGATTGCGATTAACCTGTTTGCGGGGGCGAATGAACCGGTTGGAATTATCGGCTTCGAGTTCATCGGTTTTGGGAAGGGCGTCGGCGTCCGCTGGCGCAACGGTGCAATCGAGGAGGTCGGCCTGGCGAAAATCGTACGGCCGCAGCGTCAGCGATAGTGTGTGCGATGTGAATGTCGGTGACCGCAGATTATGCTCTTGTGGAGTCGTTTCCTATTTCCCTGGCTGAAGGAGCAATGAGATGCCTGCCACTTGGAAGCATCCGGATCTTGGCGAGTTTAAATACCACGTGGAGTGGACGAGGCCCATTTCGATACCGGGATTTGCGTCGTTCACGTACGATAAGGGCGACACGTCGGGAAGCACAGTTCCGCTGAACTTCGACGCGGACGACGAGGACGACACGCCGCCTGACGCCGCGGCCACGGTGGCAATGCAGTTGCTCGCAAACCAAGTCGATCTTGCCGCCAAGGTGGTCAACGCGCTCTGGGATGACTTTAACGGCCGCGGCCCACGATCCGGTATGTGGTGGCACAACCGCTTGGATGAAGTCACTGGTGCGGCTGAGGATCTGGGCCTTTCCGCACCAACCAAACCTGCCGATGTCGCGGCATTGCTTGGACTGCAGGGTATCTGTATTCACCGCGAGGCGGACGGCTACAATCAGCCCGTCGCAGAACTTCAGTTCGCTGCCGCTTTCGAGGATGAGCACGGCGTCGGCGTTCTGACGGACGGAATTAACGTGCTTGGCATCGGTTATATTTCCGACGTCAGGCCATTCCGATAATCAACGTAATTGTCAGTCCGTGCTGCAAGTTCCGCATTGAGATTCTACGACCCATGAGGATGCGACGACGCAAGGTCGGGTATTCTATGAAGTTGGATGTCGCGATATCACCCCTTTTTGTCGCAGGCGGTGTCAACGAATTGCAGCCGCCCGACGGCAGTCAACCACTTCGCGGACAACAACGCCAACCATATCTTCGACGCGGGTGACACGCTCTTGTCGGGCGCGAGGTAACTGAAGGGGACACGACCCTTTATCTCATCTGCGGCCGTCAGAAAAGGGCGGTGGGAGCGCAAAGTTGGCCGACCAGACAGGGTCATTTGCGCATTCGATCGGATCGAAATTCACTTACAAAGATGACAGGCCTGTTAACTTCATGTCACGGCGAGTTCATTTCCCGCGCGTATGGTGCCGCGCGAGGAGTGAATACGCCATGCGATCAACATACGGTTGGCCAGGCCTCGCTTTCACATTGATTGTTTTTTCATTTTGGGTTGTTGCATTGGCTCAGACGCCAGGGAACACATCGAGCGACTCCGGGGCGGGGGTGATCAAAGCACGTCTGGTTGAGGTTGCGCTGAAGCTGTCGGCGACTGCGGTCGTGACCTCGGTGCCGGAGTTGTCGATCAATGCCCGGGCTGAGGGCGAGCTCGCGGATGTTCATCTGTTCCCCGGAACCGCGGTCAAGGCGGGAGATTTGCTGGCGCGATTGGGTGGGGCGGCTCGAAATGCGGCGATTCAAAAGGCGCGCGGCGATGTTGATCGTGCGACGGCCAATCTGAAGCTCGCGCGGGAGTTGGTCGAGGGCATGGGCAAGACCCCCGAAGGCCTGGTTACGACCGCACAAAGGCAGACCGCGCAAAACGGGGCGGCGACTGCAGCAATTGATCTGGATTCGGCAAAGAACGCGTTGGATTTGCTCATGGCGCAGGGAGAGATTCGTGCGCCAGCGGACGGGGTCATCACTGCAGCTTTGGCTTCTGACGGGCAGCATGTTGCGGTCGATGCACCGATTGCGAAGTTGCAACCCAAAACGACTCTCTGGCTGGAGGCACCTTTTTGGGGCGAAGAGGCGCGCGAACTTTCCGTTGGAATGCGCGGCATTTTCACGCCTGGCGATGGGTCTTCCCCAGTCGGAATAGAACTATCGCGCATCATCGGAGCCCAGCGCCCCGATGGAAGTGTCCTGGCTGCTTGTAGTGTATCCTCTTCAAAAGCAACTACGCGACCGGCCGGTCTTTCTCTGTGGCTTGGTGAATCGGGCACCCTGATCCTTTCTGGCAAATCTCGGCGCGTGGTTGAGGTCCCGACAACGGCGCTCGTGATGTCTGCCGGGCATTGGTGGGTTGTCGTGATCTCGGGGAACGACGAAAAGCCCAGACAAATCGACCCTGGCGAAGAAGACGGGCCATACACGGTGATTAGAAGTGGGCTCTTTGCCGGCGAGTCGATCGTCGTGGCCGATGCCTACCTTCATTTCAATCGCGATTTTACGAAGCAGTACCAACACTCGGACTAAGACAATGGACTGGCGAAACCTTCTGAGAAGTCCGGTGTTGTGGACGCTCACATTCGGCGCGCTGGCGACGTGGGGTCTGTATGCGCTTTGGGTGATACCGGTCGAAGTGCTGCCTCGATTTGATTATCCGCAAATCAGTATCGTTGCCCACGATCCGGGATCGACTGCCGAGGAGGTGGAAACGCTTATCGCCCGGCCCATTGAAGGGGAACTTTTCGGCCTGCCCAACCTCGTCTCCGTGCGATCCGATCTAAGTCAGGGCACCGCGGAGATCGATGTGCGATTCTCCGAAGGAAGCGATGCGCAGGCCGACCTGCAAGCGGTCAACAGTGCAATCGACCGCGCGCGAGCCAATCTTCCCGCCCGTATCGATATGGGCGCGGAGATCATGGGCAATGCGATCAACGAAGTGGCGGATTACGCGCTGGTCTTGCCATCGGATGTACCCGCGGCGCAAGTTCAGCGGCAATTGGAAGCCCATGTCGTTCCCATGCTTCGCGGCATCAATGGAGTGCAGCGCGTCGAGCTTTTTGGCGCTGGCAACGTTGCGCTTTGGGTGAAGCCAAGGCCGATGGCCATGCAGCAATTTGGAGTTTCAGCGGCTTCGATTGTTGGCGCACTCCATTCTCAGGTTGTCCAGACTCCGGCCGGATTTCAGCGGCTTGGGCATCAGGATGTGTTTGCGGAGCTGCGGCATTTGCCCACAACTCCGGCCGATCTGGAAAACATTTCGATCCCGACAACAGGCGGCTCAAGTCTGCCGCTCAAGGCATTGGCCACCGTTTCGGATTCCGCGACTCCAGTGAACGGCGCCGTGACCTTCGACGGACACCCGGCGCTGGGCGTGGTGATCGTCAAGCAGCCGACCGCCTCGACGATCCCTGTTTGCAAGGCGGTTGCCGCGGCGTTGCAATCGATGCAGGATCAATTGCCCGCCGGCGCACGATGGGAACAGGTTTACAGCCAGGGAAATGTCGTAGGTCTGACCGGCACGGATTTGAGCCGGAATCTTCTGGTGGGTGGGCTGCTGGCAATCATCGTGCTGGCTCTCATACTCGGATTGCATCGAGGCGTAGGCATTCTCGCATTGAGCATTCCTCTCTCCCTCCTGATGGGAGTGGCCGGTCTTTATGTTGCGGGGCATACGCTGAACCTGCTCACGCTCGGCGCGCTGACGTTGGCGGTCGGTTGCCTGGCCGATGACAGCATCATCGTTTTGGAATCGATCTACCATCGCTGGGAGATTGGCGAGCGCGGGATCACGGCCGCATGGAATGGCGTGCGGGATATCGCCGGCCCCGATGCGAGCGGCACATTCGTCACGGTTGCCGTCTACCTGCCTCTGCTTTTGGTGGGTGGATTGGCAAAGTTGTTTTTCGTTCCATTTGCTTTGGCGATGACGATCAGCCTGACCGCTTCGCTGTTGGTGTCACTCACGCTGATTCCCGTCGTTCTGGCCTACAGCCAGCCCAAGGATCGCAAGCGCCAGCCCATTGGCGCAACATTTCTTGACTGGCTTCGGCGTCATAATGAGCGGCTGCTGAATGTCTCAATTCGCCATCCGTGGTGGATGTTGGTCGCCAGCGTCGCGCTCTTTGGCGCAGGCATCGCCGCCATGGTTCTTGTGAATGTCAATTTCCTTCCGCTGCCAAACGAAGGCGTTCTTCTAGAGAGCTTTTCGCTGCCGCCGGGATCATCGCTGGAGCAAACGCAGGATTCTGCGGCGAGAATGACCTCGCAGTTGCTTGCCGATTCGGATGTGGCGCATGTTTACGTCCGCATTGGCTCGGCCAGTGGAACGGCCTACACCGAGGCGAGCTCCGAGGGCGAAGTGCAGATCATTCTCAAGCCCGGCGTGGGTGAGAAGAGCCTCGATTCCATTTCGCGTCGGCTGTTGACTGAAGGCCACGTTAACGCAACGCAGCAAAATATGAACACCCCGACGATCGAACGGGTTGGCGAAAGTCTCCTGGGGCTTCCACAGCCGTTTGTTGCGCGTGTTTCCGGTCCGGAGGTGGGCCAATTGCGTACGTTGTCCGAAGAGGTTGCGCAACGATTGAAGAAGCTGCCGGCTCTGTCGGATGTCTATAACAATGATGCCTACCCGGTCACGGTGTTGCGCATCGAACCGATCAACGATCGCCTGGCGAGTTACGGTGCAACGCCCACTTCAATTGGAGAACAGATCCAGCCTCTCCTGGCAGGCGAAGTGGTAGCGACGGTTCCGCAGGGAGATTCTCCGCTGCTGATTTACGTTCGTCTGCCGACGGCGCCGGATATGGGGATCGATGGAGTCCGCAAACTCCTTGTCCGCACGGACAAGGGAACGACGCCGCTTGGAGAGCTTTGCGATGTGAAGCTCGTCGCGACGCCGAATCGCATTCGCCATGTTGAGGGACTCCGTTCAGTCGAAATTCTGGCCACGCCAGCTGGACCTTTGGGCAGCACGGTGAGCGCTGCCAAAAATGCGATCGGCGATCTCCGTTTGCCACAGGGGTACCAGATTTCTTTTGGCGGTCTGCTGGAACAACTCGAGTCCACGGCAGTCGCAACGGGCCTGGCGGTGATCGCTGCCGTCGTGCTGGTCATCGGGATACTGCTTTTGCAATTTCAGAAAATGACAATCGTCTGGCTGGTCCTCCTACAGGTTCCGCTGGCCTTCACGGGCGGCATGCTCGCGATGGGTCTCAGCGGAGTTGGGCTTAACGCAATCGGGCTTGTTGGCTTCGTGACCCTGATCGGCATCGGCCTGAATCACGACATCGTTCTGCTCGACCGGGCGCGGCGCAATCAAGCGGCTGGAATGGATGTCGAAGCTGCGATTCGCGAAGCGGTGCATGTGCGGTTTCGACCGATCGTCATGACGACACTGACCGCGATGCTCGGCATGTTGCCGACTGCTTTGGGCTGGGGACGCGGCGCGGCACCGGAGCAGGGATTGGCATTGGTCACGCTCGGCGGTGTCTTTTGGAGCGCTGCCTTGAGCACCAATCTGGTACCGGCGCTTTATGCTCGCTTTTATCGGGATCGCAAATGAGCAGGTCATTTTCATTGGCGAGATTGAGGCGGCTCTTTGTTGTAACCGGATTGGCGGCGGCCTTTGTTGTTGCATTGTGCGGATGCAAGAGCTACTCGCCGCAGCCGCTGACAACTGATGCCGTCAATGCGCGGTTAGAAGTACCGGCCGACGATGCTTTGCGCGAGCAAGCCTCGAAGATCGATCATCCGCTGCTTAAGCCAGTCGAGTTTACGAGTCTCAAGAAGCTCACGCCCGACCAGGCGGCAGTCCTTGCCGTGTTACTCAATCCTGCACTTCGGGCGATCCGCGACGAACATAACAGCGCCGAGGCTCAAGTGTTGACGGCGGGCATCCTTCCCAATCCACAACTTTCCTTTGGCGAAGACTTTCCCTACGGGGGAAGCGCCGACGCCAAAACGATCAATGCATATGCCTTTGGCCTGAGTTGGGACGTCACGCAACTGATCACGCGCGATGCCCACATCCGCGCGGCCAAGGCGAAGTCCGCATCGGTGAATTTGGATATTGCCTGGCAGGAGTGGCAGGTTGCACAAGCCGCTAAGATGGCGGTCTGCGATCTGGCGGCGCTGCAAATGCAACTGCAACTCGCCAAAGACATCAAATCGCGGATGGCAGAAAACCTTCGGCTCATGCGCGAGGGAGCGAAGAGCGGCGCAAAGACGACGTTGGACGTTGCGGCTGCCGAGGCTGCGGACCAGGATGCATATATTACTGTTGCCGGTGCGTCGCGCGATGTGGAACACCAGAAGCTGCTGCTCAATCGGGCGCTGGGGCTGCCGGCCGAGACGGATGTTGAATTTGAGGCAATCGATTTGCCCGCCCGGCTGAATCTACCTGACAAACGAGAACTGCTGGAAAAGTTGGAAGCGCGGCGGCTCGACCTGCTGGCGCTTCGGCGAGGCTACGACAGCCAGGAAGAAACGCTCCGCGCCCAAGTGCTCGCACAATTTCCAAAAATCGGTCTGGGCTTTAACAAGGATCGAGACGCCGAGAATATTAATACACTGGGATTCGGCGTCACGGTTGATATTCCGGTCTTCGACCGCAACCAGGGAGCCATTGCCACCGAAACCGCAACGCGCCAGCGGCTGTTCGATGAGTATGTCAATCGCGTTTTCCATGCCAGCTCGGATGTTGTTGCGGCATTTTCAGAGATTAGCCAAATCGAAACTGAGCTGTCGGCGGAGACGAACGCGGTTGAATCTCTCAAGAAGCTGGTCGAAACCTATCGCATCGCGCGGGAGTCAGGTTATGTCGATGCACTCAGCTACTACTCGGCCATCGGAAATCTCGAGCAAAAACAGATCAATGTACTGAAGCTTCAAAGGGATTTGATTGACAATCGAATTGCACTGGAGATCGCCGCCGGCTGCTATCTGCCTGACGCGAAACCGTGATTTAGTTCGCAGCGACGTGCTCTCCTGCATCATTTGGAAGGATTAGCGTGAAGCGCGATCCAGCACCAGGTTCACTGTGTACTTCCACTTTTCCGCCGTGCAATCCCGCAATGCTCTTGACGATCGCCAGCCCCAAGCCCACTCCGCCGGTGTTCTTGGAGCGGGAAGGATCGACGCGATGAAACCGCTCGAAAATATACGGCAAGTGATCGGCAGGAATACCCCGGCCCGTATCCGCTACTTCGATGCGAACTCGCCTGTCGACACGCTGCGCGGATAACTTCACTACGCCGCCGTTTGGCGTGTGAGCCAAGGCATTTTCGATCAAGTTCCCGATCGCCCGTTGAAGGAGCAGCCGATCGACGTCTGCTTCGACCGGCTGCGTTGTATCGAGTTGAATTACAACGCCCGCTTCACTTCCGGCGGCTTCATAAAACTCCTGCATCTTCTTGAGTTCATCGACAACATTCACCGCTTGCCGATTGATCTGAGTTTGCGGGTTTTCGGCGCGAGCCAGAAACAGCAGATTGTCGATCAGCCGCGACAATCGCTGGCATTCATCCAGCGAGGCGGCAAGGAGCCGATTTCGTTCGGCCTCGGGTTGAGATGAATTCAGCGAAACTTCCACTAGGCCCCGCACATTGTTGATTGGCGTTCGCAATTCGTGTGCAATGTCGGCCGAGAACCGAGAGAGCCGCGTGAAGGCATCTTCCAGCCGTTGCAGCATCACATTGAATGCGGACGCGAGCGCCGAAAGTTCGGCGGGAAAACCGCCTGGCTCGATTCGCTCATTGAGTGTGGCCGAGCCGATGTGACGCACAGTCTCGGCCATGCGCGAAATCGGTCGAAGGCCGCGGCGGGCAATCAAATAACCGCCGACCGCGCAGGCGACCAATCCGAGCGCGAGTTCGGCAATTAGACCGGTGCGATAATTCGACAGTAGCCGGGCTTCGGCGCTGCGATCGAGTCCCACCTGGACCACAAGAGAATCCTGCGATGAGCCCGCGGAAGAAACGATTTGGGAAAGCACCCGAAACGCTCTGCCATCGGGCAAGGTCATGTCTACAAATCGATCCGGACCCGCGCCAAACTTCGTCGGCTCTGGAAATGCGCTGGTAGGTAGAATCGCCCACATCCCTTTACTTTCAACCAGGACCTGGCCGTCGGCACGCAACACTCTGAGCACTACTGGCGAAGAAACCTGCAACTCCGCTTCCTGCTGCAGGTCATCACGAAACTCAGCCGAATTGACTGGCGACTTTCGCGCCAAGGCATCGATCACCGCGACTTTTTCGGTCAACGATTCGTTGTCTTCGCGGTCCAGATTCAACGCGAGCGCGAAGTAGGGAAATGCGATCGCGGCCAGGAGGAGCATGAATGCGGCGATGGCAAATGCGACCGCGAGCCGAAGCGCCAAACTGGCCGGCCGGTTTTGTCGGGGCGGCGCGATTTTGTCAGCCTCGGTCTTCAAGGACATAGCCGGCTCCCCAAACGGTGTGAATCAATTTGCGTTCGAAGGGATCGTCCAATTCTTTGCGAAGACGGCGGACATGCACGTCCACCACATTGGAGTCGCTGTCAAAATTCATATCCCAGACCTGCTCGGCAATGAATGTGCGGGAGAGGACCTCACCCGTGCGGCGCGCTAAAAGTGCCAGGAGAGCAAATTCCTTCGGGCGCAGATCGAGGCGCTGCCCGCTGCGCGTCGCCCGGTGACGTACAAGGTCTACCTCCAGGTCGGACACTCGCAGCAAGTCCTGTTGCAGTTTTGTCGATCGACGAAGAATCGTGCGGATCCGAGCGAGCAATTCCGAAAATGCGAAAGGTTTGACAAGGTAATCGTCAGCGCCCAATTCCAATCCTTTGACGCGATCTTCTACGGTGTCGCGGGCCGTCAGAAACAGCACCGGCATCTGTTTCCCGCGAACGCGAAGTTCCCGGAGCACGCTCCATCCGTCCCGGCCGGGAAGCATCACGTCCAGGATTACCAGATCATATTCTCTCGCGTCCGCCAGATGCAGTGCACTCTCGCCGCCCTCGGCGACATCAACGACAAAGCCGCTCTCGGTCAAGCCTTTTTGCAGATACAGAATCGTGTTCTGGTCATCCTCGACCAGCAGGAGTTTCATGCCTCCTCAATGTATCGGCGACGATATCGCCGGTCGAGGTAAGGCACGGATTTGATAGATTCAACTTTCTGGCCCACATCGGATATGCATTGATGATTCTCAATTCGACCTGAAAGCGAAAAGGGCGACGCATGCGCAAATGGATTCTGCGACTCCACCTTTACGGCGGCCTGCTCTGTTCCAGCTATCTGCTGATATTTGGAATCAGCTCGCTGCTGTACAACCATCGCCCCGCGTTTGCCGAACCGGGCGATACGACGATCACGTGGGAGCGGAGTGTGACGCCTGCGAAGTGGGCCGATGACGCAGCCGAGGCGAAAGGCGTTCATGACGAGCTGGGCCTGATCGGCTGGGCCTACAACGAGCATCGAGAGAAGAACGGCGATCTGCGGTTCACCGCCTCTCGGCCCGGCAAAACCTATCTCATCCGGGTTTCCAAGGGAGGAAGCGAGGCCATCGTCACCGAGACGCACACCGGCCCATGGCAGGTTGTGCGTGGACTGCACGGTTTGGAAACACTGCCCAACTCCCGTTTCCTGAACATTTGGGGATGGTACACGGAGCTGTGCACGTTCGTCGTGCTCTTCGCTGCGATTTCGGGCGTCTATCTCTGGTCATCCCGCAGCGCCCGGCCAGTCGTCGGCTGGTCGGTGCTCGGAACAGCCGTGGCGCTTTCGCTCTTCCTGATGATCTACATCCGGGTGTGGGGATGAAACTCTACCGAATCATTCGCGGGCTTCACCTGTACACTTCATTTGTGCTGATGGTGTTCGTGCTGATGTATTTCGTCAGCGGCTATGTCATCCTGCACGGCAAATGGTTCGGCGCGCATCCGCCCGCCAAAACGGTGCGCGAGGCAAAGACCGCAACGCCGATCAACTCCGATCCAGAGGTCCTGCAATCGGAATTGGAAAATCAATTGGGACTCCATGGAAAGCCGATGCCCGCCCGCAAGCGCAACGACGGCTCCTGGCAATTGACCTATTCCCGCCCGGGCGATGTTCAGCAGGCCATCGTCCATCCCGACGGACGGGTGGAGGTGACCGAATCGACGCAGAACTTCGCCGGGATGCTCAACGCCTTTCACCGCCTGCACGGCTACAGCGGTGGCGGGCTGTACGTCTTTTGGGCCATCATTTATGACTTGGCCAGCGCTTCCATGATCGTCTTCGCGCTGAGCGGGATTTATCTCTGGTACAAGATCACCCGACGCCGAGCGCTTGGCTGGGCACTGCTGGCAATCAGCTTCGCCTATGCAGGTGGGACGATGTTGTATTTGGTATACGCGCCGTAGAGCGGCGGCTGTCATCATTGTGCAGGCTTGCTTCGAACGTGACCGAAGAAGTCCATCCGTTCGAGGGCGGCGTGCAATTCTTTGCTCTGCTCGGGCGTGAGGTTCGTATGAGGAAGTCGGGCCGGGCCGACTTGGATGCCGAGGAAGCCCATCGTTGCTTTTGCAGCGCCCATGTAGCCGAACCGGGCGAGCAATTCGATGAGTTCAACGGAGCGGAATTGCTCGTCGCGCGCCGTTGCCATTTCAGCTTTGTGGTAAGCAGCCATCACTCGGTGATAGAGCGGCGCGCCAAAGTTATAGCTACTGCCAACCGCGCCCAGCGCACCCAAGGCCAGCGCCGCCAGCAGATACTCGTCCATGCCCCACGGAATGTCGAATCGGCCCGCTTGCGCGCGTAGGCACTTCTGGTAGGCCATCAGATCCGGGTTGGTGAACTTGATGCCGGTGAGGGTTGGAATCCGATCGGCGGCAAGGTTGAGAAAGTCCGGCATCGGGAACTGCACGCCAGTGAATGCGGGAATATCGTAGAAATAGAACGGCACGCCCGGCGCAGCCCTCGCAACATCGGCGCAGCATTCGATCAGCGCATCAAGCGTTTTGGGCTTGAAATAACTGGGCGCGAGGGCCGCGATGGCGGTGGCCCCAAGGCTCTGCGCCTGCGCCGCCAATCGTCGAGCATCGGCCAGGCAGTTGGAGCCGACATGGACGATGAATTGCATTTGGGATCCGCGAACCGCATTGGCCCACCGCTGGGAGAGGGCCAGCCGTTCGTCGATGGTCAGCGAATGGCATTCCCCGGTGGTCCCACCGATGAAGGCCGTGCGAACACCGTCGGCAAGCAGATGCTCGGCCTGCTTCTCGACGATGCCAAGGTTTAATTCGCCATTGGAATTGAAAGGCGTGTGCGTGGCCGCAACGAGGCCGTGCAACTTCATCGTCATGCTCCATGCTCCATCGTGATCAGCTCCGGGCGCGGTCGAATCAGAAGAACCAGAACGACCGACAATATCGCCGCGGTGGCGAAGATGCTAAAGATCTCGTTGAGCGGCGCGTTCCGGTCCCGCAGAATCCCAAACCCCCAGTCGGCAAGCCCACCGCAACTGATGCTGACAAAATTCATGATGCCGTATCCCGTCGCCCGCAGGTGCGGCCGGACGATCTGCGACAGAATTGGCATGTTATTGGTGTCGAAGAATCCCCAGCCCAGGCCAAACAGAACCAGGAAGGCGACTGCGATTCCCAGGGTGCCGGCGTTTCCGACGCCGAAGATGGCCGGGACGATCAGACCCATGCCGATGGCGCTGACGAAGACTCGTCCCCGCGCGCGGCGTTGCATCCATCGATCGGCGAGCCAGCCTCCCAGGATGCTTCCGACAATTGCCGCCACCTGCCAGTAAACCGTGGCGGCTACTCCAGCTTGTCCCTGCCCGATGTTGAATTTCTGCTTGAGGATTGCCGGCATCCAATCGCGCACGACCCAACCCGCCAAGGCCGGCAGCGTGAAGTAAATCACGAGCAGGATAAACGAGAAATTTGAGAACAGTTCCGACGCAGCACGAAAGGGGCTAGCACTTGTGCGCTGCGCTTCGTCTTTGGCTCTTGGCACATCGCGCAGAAGCAGGACCAGCGGCAGGGCATAGATCAAGCCGAAGATTCCGCAGACATCGAACGAGAACCGCCAGCCAAGCGACGGCGCGTCGGCGACGTATCCGCCAAATCCTCCTGCGATCACGCCACAGTAAATCGCCACCTGATGCAGGCCGACCGCGCGGGAACGCGTCTGCCCGGTGTGGTAGTCGGTGATCATCGCGAGGGCGGCGGGGATATAGAACGCCTCGCTGATGCCCATGAGCGATCGAGCCCACAGCAGATCAGCAAAACTGCTTGCGTGGCCTGTCCACCACGTCACCGCCGACCAGACGGCGAGGCTGCCGCAGATCGTCAGCCGTCGGCTGAATCGGTCGGCAACGTAGCCGCCGATCGGGCTGAGAATCGCGTAAACCCATTTGAACTGGCCGAGCATTCGGCCCCAATTCGCCTCAGTGCCGATGGTCACGATGTCCCGCATCACCGAGTACTTCACCGATGCGAGCATCTGTCGATCGAGATAGTTGAGCATTGCCACCGGCATGAGCAGCAGCACGATGAACCATGCCATGCGGGCGAATGAGGGAGAGGACTTAAGCATAATCCGGCTATTTCTTCTTTTACGGCGTGAAGCAGACCACGTCCGGCGACCTAACGCCGGGATGAATTTCACCGCCCGGCAGTACCCACGAGTATTCCCATACCACGCAAGGCACTGTCACGCGAGGCCAGAGAACTGTGCCGGAATCAATCCATTTATCAGTCTTCAAGTCGTAGCGAAGAATCGTTTGGTTAAATCCCCGATGCTTGTCGGGGGCGACCCCGATTTGAGAGCCGTCGTCACCGCCGAGGATGTAAAAACCCAATGCATCGGTCGGCGCCGGGGAAGGTGCAGCGGTGACCGCATGCGGCAAGTCGGCGACTCGCTTCCAGCCCTTGCCGGGGTCATACCGGTAGGCATCCCTGAGATATTTCCGTTCCGGCAAGCCGCCTTTGCCAGCGAACAGATCGACGCCGCCGACCATCCAGAATGCGCCGTCGAAGCCCGCCGCGATAGCGAGCATTCGACCGCCACCAGGACACGCCTGCAGCTCCACCCAAGTCGGTTTCACGGCTGCCAGGTCAATCCGATACAGCGCATTGGATGTCGATGCGGCCGTCGGACTTTCTTGACCGCCCGCGACATATAGATTGTCACCGACCAACGCGCCGCATGCATTGGCCAGCGGCTTGGGAAGGGGTGGGAGATCGGTCACCACCAATCGGTCGTCTCTCCATTCGAGGCGGAAGGCGTCGGCATAATTGCGATCCGCATCGCCGCCGCCGACGCAGATGATTGCATTGCCATGTGTCACGCTTACGCCATATCCCAGTGGCCTGGGAAGTCTGCCGGCAGTCGTCCATTTTGTCTCAGCCTTCTTCAATACGAACACCGAGTCGTACCAGACCTTTTTGCCGCCTTCCCATGGCTTCTTGTCTGGGAAATTAGCGCCGCCTGCGACGATCAACACTCCGTTGCTCGCGCCAGCAAACGTACCCGCAAAGCCCTCTTTGTCCGGCAACTGAGAGAGCTTTGTCCATTGCCCAGCGAGGGCCGATGATGTCGCGATCAAGACCATCACTAGAAAATCGAAAATTGACACATTCCGACGATTCACTGAAATTCATGTTCCCGATCGACTCGACTCGATGAGGCAGCGCATGCGAGCAAATTCCAAGATACCAGCGACCATCGACGACTACATCGAAGCCTGCCCGCGAAATGTGCAATCGATCCTCCAGCGGATCAGGCGGATCGTTCAAGACGCGGCTCCGGAGGCGGTGGAAGTTATTAGCTATCGCATGCCGGCTTTCAAGCTGAATGGTATTGTCATTTATTTCGCGGCGTTCAAGAACCACATCGGCATCTTTCCGCCGATTAAGGGTGATCCAAAACTTGCAAAGGCGCTGGAGGGGTACACCGGGCCGAAAGGGAATTTGCGCTTTCCGATGGATGAGCCGATCCCGTATGGCTTAATTAAGCGGGTCGTATCGCATCGCGTAAAGCAACTGCGCGCGAAGACGACTAAAACGAAAAAAGGCTGACGCTCTCTTCAAACAATAGTTCCGATGGGCCATCTATCGAAGCGGGGCGTGGCTTTCGGCAGGTTGCTTTAGAGCCGCTTGCAATAGCGAAAGAAACTTCTGCTCCTGCGCATCCAACTGCTCGAAAAGCGGCTGGTCTTGCAGATCGAACGATCGGCGTGGCTTCCGATCTGGAGCACGTCGGCTGTCGCCATTATGAAAGCACCATCCTGCCGCACCTGCATCTCGGGATGCTTGCAGGTCCTTCACAAAATCCGTCGCGATCGGCTCCCAATCGGAATATCCGCGACGAAACGGCTCATCATATTGCAGAGGAACGACCGGGCCGATTTCCTGAATCCATTGCTTATATTGTCGCGTCGCATCTGCGGCCTTGGCCGGGGCTTTAGGATCGCGCTCTCGATGGATCGATATCAAATCAAAATGAGCCTTCTGAAGATAGGCTCGAATCTCTTCTTTAGATGCGTCTCCGCCATGCGAAGCGGTGATGAGCAGATGCGGATCCAGCTTCTTGGCGGTATCGCGCAGGTTGGCCAGTTGGTCGATGGATGTGTATCGCACGTCGCGAATGTTTTGCTCGTTGGACAGATCGAGATACCAGTTTTTGTGGGATTTAAGGGTGTTTACTAATGTCTCAACCGCTTGCCGATGGACAGGCAGTGTTTGCAGACACGGCTCGTGGTTAGCGCCGGTTCCGCGTGCGAGCGTCACATCGACGATCATGCCACGGCGATCGCATTCGTCGCACAGGCGCATCAGTCTTTCCAGATAGCGCTGGCGCGGCACGCCCGTGACGACATCAACTGCGGACAGATCCTTGTTGTATGCGGTCCAATCGGCAAATACGCGAATCCAGTTAAAGCCCCGTTTATGAAGTTCATCCAGATCGACGCGAAGGGTTTTCTCCGAAGCACCGAGGCCGCTGTAATAGCTGCATCCCAGAAGGAACGCCGGCTTTCCATCGATGGTGAAGCAGTCCTGCGTCACGCCCAGTTCGACGCCATGTGCGGCCGACGTCGACATGACAAACAACAGCAGGATTGGAGTCACGGAAATCAATTGACGCATGAGTGTAACTTTAACCGGCCGGCAGCATTCTCAACATCGACCAAGCTACAAAGTAAAGCGCGCGAGGCGGCCGATGCGGAATCTGTGCGAAGCGTTAAGCTGCTCCACTGTCAGGAGCTCGATTTAGAGAATGCGTTCCAGGAAATCATCACGACGAGACATCCTGAAGGGCGCGGCATCTGTATCGGTCGCGGTTGTCACAGGTAGCGCGCTGGGGCAGGAGAAAGCTTCACCGGTTGCAAGCGACACGAAAAATCGCGTCTTCTATTACGTCGATGGCTATCACGGTGGCGTTGATGGACACATGCCTCCCGATTCGCTGCGGAATGTGCTCGATGGCCTGGACAGGTTTGCGAACTGGAAAGTGTCGTTTGAGATTGAGCCTTATTCGTGGGCGGTGTTTGCCAAAAGCGATCCAAAGTCGATCGAACGGCTGGCTCACCATCTGGAAGATGCTTCGCCGGCGGCGCGAGTCGAGATTGTTTCCGGCTGCTACGGTCAGGCCTACATGTGGAACGCGAGCGGCGAAAGCAATATTCGCCAGATCGCGTTTGGCCTGGCCGAGCTTCGTGCGGCATTCCCCGGCATCGTGGTGGATACTTATGCGGTTCAGGAGCCGTGCTGGACGAGTTGCCTACCGCAATTGCTCAAGTCGTTTGGATACAAGCGCGCGGTGCTGAAGAATTCGACCTGTTGGGGTGGATATCACGCGCCGACTCTGGACGCAGACCTGATCCACTGGATCGGATCGGACGGCACCGCCATCACGACGGTGCCTCGATATACGATCGAATATCTCGTTCCGCCAGCCACGATGGCGGGGGCGCAGCCGACGCCAGCGTTTATCGATCGCGGCCATGAAGTCGGCGTCGAACATCCTTCAGGCACGACGTTGCAGGACATGGGCTGGCCCGGGAGGCCCTGGCATTTCGGGATGAATCGCGAGGCCGTCAGCGCGCTGAAGAACGTCACCTGGCGGCAATATGTCGATACCATCGCGTCACATCCCGAGAAGCAGTGGAAGGCGTCGCAGGAAGATCTGCGCGTGGGTTTGCCATGGGGCGGGACAATCCTCCAGCGCATCGCGCAGGTTGTTCGCGCTTCCGAGAATCAGCTCGTGCAAACCGAGAAGCTCGCGACAATGGCCTATGTCCGACAGGGCCGGCCGTTTCCCGAAAGCGAACTTCGAGAAGCCTGGAAGCTCTTGCTCTGGTCGCAACATCATGATGTGTGGATCGTTTCCTACAACCGCCATCGCGATGGGACCTGGGCCTCGGCGGCAGATGCGAAGCGCGACACGATCAATTCAACCTGTCAAAAGATTGTGGGCGAAGCAACTGACTCGATGGAGGGGGTGTCGGAGGACAAAAGCGGACGGGGACGCTTCGTTCGAGTTTTTAACAGCACCGGCTTCCGCCGGCGCGACTTGGCCGCTATTCAAATCGACAAAGGCGAGTCGCTTCGCGTACTCGATTACCAGGGGCATGATGTCCCGAGCCAAATCGTTCGCGCAACCGCATCCGAGGCTGCATCACTCGTCTTCCCGGCGGAAGTGCCGTCGCTGGGATATGAAACCTATGAGCTGGCCGTCGCGAATGGCGCGCCGGCTGCGCGCGACTCGACTGTAAAAGCAATCACCAACGGGGATGGCAAGGTCATTCTAGAAACCGATCTGTATGCCATTTCCATCGATCCAACGCGAGGCGGACGGATCAGCCGCCTGTTCGCTAAAGACCTTTCGAAAGACTTCATCGATTCATCGGGCCAACGGTCCTTCAACGAATTTCGCGGCTACTTTCCGAGCGAGGATAAGTGGCTTTCGAGCACAGACTCACCGGCCCAAATTGAGGTCCTCGAACATGGCCCGCTCCAAGTTGTGGTGGAGATCCGCGGGAAGATCGGCGAATGGCCATTTGTCTCACGAATCTCAGTTGCCGCGGGACAGCGCCGAATCGATTTCCACACGACATTCGATTTCCCGGCCGATACTCAGCCGTTCAACAACCGACGCCGGGAAAATGCAGGCTCGCAGCCAGCAAATCGATTCCGCATCGGCCAGCCCTGGGAGGCCACGCGCAACACGGTTCGAAGTAATGAGCGTCCATTCTACGATTCGTCGTTCAAGCTTCAGGCACTGTTCCCCGTCAGCCTCAAACAGCCCACGCTCGATAAGAATGCGCCGTTTGACGTCTGCCGAAGCAAGACTTCGGACACGCGGTTCAATTCATGGGATTCCATCAAACATAATCTCATCATGAACTGGGTGGATTTGGTCGAGCAGGATGGGAGTGCGGGAATGGCTGTGATGACCGACCACCTGACCGCATACAGCTTTTCACCCGGCGAGCCATTCGGAATTGTGATGGCTTATGCGGGTGGCGGAATCTGGCACGATTACGGGCTGGGGCGAGCGCCGAGTGTTTCGTATGCGGTGGTGCCTCATGCTGGGGATTGGGCAAAGGCCAGGCTGTGGCGCGAGCTGGCACAATGGAGCGAGCCGCTGATCGCCAAACGTTGCGCTGCACCCGCGCGCGATCATTCACACTGGTCGTTCCTCGATGCCTCCGATACCGGCTTCGAAACATCCACCAGCTTTGTCGAAAACGGTGTGGTGGTCATCCGGATTTTCAATGCCGAAGGAGATGAAGCTCCGCAGCGCATCATACTGGATCGTCGGGTTCGGCACGTGCGGCGAATCGAACTGGATGGCCGGACAATCGAAGACGTACCTGTTGAACGCAATGGTTCTGGCGAAAGCACAGTTACGGTCAGTCTGAGAAGATTTGCCGTGCAGACATTGCGATGCAGCCTGGCGCCGGCTTAACGTCCAAGGTTCGGATAACTTCGCTTTGTCAGGTCATTACCAGTACGTCCGATCCCTGGATCTGATCCTGCTTGACATCAGCTGAGCGCGGTTGGGCTCGGCCACAGGGTAGAGACTTCAAAGGGAAAAGACTTCTCTTGTCTCGAAACAAACGGTAAAATCTTGCGCTCATCTGAGTCGCTTGTCTAAGGGATCGCTAACGGAGGCCCAAGTCCAGTGACAGCCGCCCCGACGATTGGCCGTCCGCCGCCACAAAGATCCGATGGCGTAAGCAAAGCCCTCCATCGCAAAGAGCGCGCACTGAATGTGCGGATGGTGCTGCTCGCGTTGGCGTCGCTGCCGGGCATAGCGGTGGATGCGGTAATCCTCAGCGCGATTATCTGGATCATGGGGCCTTATCAACATGGAATCGCCTGGCTGAACATCTTCTGGTGGTGCCTGCCGGGGGCAGTGATTTTGTTCTGGCTGCTGGACCGCCAAAGCGGCATGGACTGGTCGAGCAACCTCACTTCGGGCGGACGCGCGGCCGAGGCTCCGAGCCGGGGTGAAGCCGGATACAGCATCGGCGGCGGGATCGCGCGAGGCGTGCCGATGGTCACGGAGATGGCGGTGCTTGCGCCGCGCCTTCTGCGCCGAGTCATCGCCACGCTTCGTGCCGCACGGAAGTTCACCCAGCCCGCGAAGCTCCGCGGCGAAGGCGTTCTTCGGCAACTGGCCGCCCGTGAAAAAGGCTGCGACATTGAGAAGCTTCTGGAGCAAGGTGAAGAGATCAGCAAACTGCGGCCCGCTCTGGACTATCTCATCTTCTATGACTGGATCAGCATCTCGCGCGACACAAAGCATGTCTGGCTCAACGGAGATTCGCGGAAGATTTTAGAAGAGGCGGTTGCCGGCGGCCCTGCGACAAAAGGCAATTAAGACATTGCTCACCACGGAGGCACGGAGACACGGAGGTCGGGTTATGCTGAAGTCAGTTCCGATGCAAGGAACGTAATTCTGATTGAGATGGATTAGCCACCGATGCACACGGATGAACAGATGAACACAGATCAATTCATAGCAAATTACCGTTGACGCGATTTCGGATAGTCAGGTTTTTTGATTTTGGCTGCATTGTCTTTATCTGTGTGAACCTGTGTCCATCTGTGGCTAATTCATCTGCGTCGCTCGCGTCGGCCCGCATATCAGCAAAACCACGCCTCCGTGTCTCCGTGGTGAATCTGTTCTTCTTTAATCGCTACCTGCGATTCAGCTCAAACTTCCCTCCGCTAATTTCGATTCCGTGCGCCCCTTTGAACTGGTCATAGGTCTTCTGCATCTGCGGGACGTCATCGAACCAGCCGACGATATAGGCGGCGCCGAAGGATTCGCCGGCGTTAACATGCCGGCGGTGCATTTCCTGGATCATGCAGACGTAGCCGCGCTGGTGGCACCAGGCTTCGCACACTTCGGCCGGGTCCAGCGTCATCCCGGCCAACCAGGGGCCGGGTTTTCCATTTAGCTTTACTTGATAGGCGCGAATCATTCGCTGCGGGATGGCATCGTCGTGGCGCTGGTATAAAAACCGCTCATCGGGGCCAAAATCATGGTCAAAGGCCGATGACGGGATCAGCTTATCAAAATAGCTCAAATAGATGTAACTAAAACTATCGCCATGTTTGTGTCGGATATGGCCCGGCATGTCGAGCCGATAGAACAGGTCATCGACGCTGTTCTTGCTTCTGATCCGCTCGGCGCAAATCACGTATCGCACGCCCGGCTGAAACACAATCGTCTGCTCCCAGGTCGATCCCGATTTATAGCCCGCGCCGGCCTGGGTGTAAGTGTAATTCAATTTGACGGCAACGAAGCTGTCTCCGCGAATGACCTGCGCCGGCAGAATCTTCGCCTGCGTGCAAAGCTGCGGCCCCTCGACGATGTGCTTGGGCAGGTTGCCGTGGATTTTGGGCGTGCGCTCGTAGCCGTCGTCGCGCCAGCCGGGGGCCATGAGCCAGTCCTGGATCTGCAGGCCAAATCCGAGATCTTTCGCGCCGGTCTTCTTGTCCAGAAAGCTCCCGCCCTTGATGCCGCTGACGTAGCCTTTCTTGGCGATGGTCGCGGAGAGGGCGTCGGTTTCGATTGAAATCGAAGAATCCGATTCGGTGACGCGGATGGGTTGCGGAGCCGCGACGGCCAATTGAAAGGCCAAAAGAGTTGCAGCCAAAAGAGAAACGATCGAGAGTCTGTTCACAGGCAGATAATGCATGGTCCGCAATGTATCGTTATTCCGCGACCTTCACATTCACCTTCGCCCGAATATCGTCCGATGCGCCGCCGATGAGCAGTTCATAATCATCCGGATCGACGACGTACTGCTTTTTCCCCGAATGCCAATGACGGAAGCGCTCTGTGGGAATTTCTACCTTGACCGTGCTCGATGCGCCCTGCGCCAGATGAACGCGAGTGAATGCGCACAGTGCCTCATTGGGCCGCGGCGCAGCGGATTGGAGATGGCGAAAATAGACCTGAGCCACTTCGTCGCCCTCGCGCGATCCGGTGTTTTTCACGACAAATGAAACCTTGATCGTTCCATCCGCTTTGACCGCGCCGCCTTCGGCTTTGGCATCCGCATAATCGAACTTCGTGTAGCTCAGCCCATGCCCAAACGCGTAAAGCGGCTTTCCCTTGAAATAGCGGTAGGTGCGATTGTCCATCGAGTAATCATCAAACGCCGGCAGGTCAGACGTGGAATCATAAAACGTCACCGGCAGCCGACCGGCTGGGTCGACCTCACCAAAAAGCACCTGCGCTACCGCCTTGCCACCCAGTTCTCCGGGATACCAGGCCTGTACGATGGCCGGCAGATGCTTGGCTTCCCATGGAATGGCCATGGCGCTCCCGCTGCAATTGACCAGCACCATGGGCTTGCCGATTGCGCTGATCGCCTGGATCAGGTCCTCCTGCACCGGAGGCAATTCGATACGCGTGCGATCGCCGCGATCGAAGCCCTCGAATTTCGCCTGTCGCGGCCCGCCTTCTTCTTTTTCCAAAGTGGCGTCGATGCCGGAAACGAAGATCACCACGTCGGCCGACTTGGCCGCGGCAATCGCCTGCGCTGTATCATCTGTCGTGGGGGCGTTGGAGCGATCGTCCCGCAGAGCCATCGGGCAGCCCTTGGCATAAGTCACCTGCCCATTGGCTCCGGCAAGTTCTTTGATCGCTTCCAGAATCGTCACCGAATGTGTCGCCTGTGCGGCATAGTTGCCGTTCTGCATTCGCGCCGAGTCGGCATCGGGGCCAATGACGGCGATGCTCTTGAACTTCGCCCTATCCAGCGGCAGCAAGCCATCATTTTTCAGCAGCACGATCGATTCCTGCGCCAGCTTCAGCGCAAGCGCCTGATGCGCGGGAGAATCCACCTCGTCCATGCCGATCTTTGAGAAGGGCACCATTGCCGGGGGATCGAAAAGCCCAAGCCTAAATCGCATTTCCAATTCGCGCTCGACCGCCTGATTCACCTGCGCCTCGGTCAGCAACCCCTTCTGCACCGCCTCCGGCAGGACAATGAACGCTCGCCCGCCTTTGAGGGCGTTGTTGTTGTATTGCCCGTTTCGCGCAGCGCGTCCCATGCCGCCCGAGGAAACGTCGCACCCGGCCTTCACCGCAACCGCTGCCGCTTCGACCGGCCCCGGCACAAACTTATGCTCGGCCCAGACATCGCCAATCGCGCCGCCATCGGAAAAGACGACGCCGTCAAATCCCCATTGCTTGCGTAGCAGATCGGTCAGCAAAAACGGGTCGGCGGGGCAGGGCAGGCCATACAGCGAGCTGTAAGCCGCCATCACCGAATCGACATGCGCCTCGCGCACCGATGCTTCGAAGGCCGGAAGATAGGTGTCATAGAGATCGCGGTCGCTCGGCTTGGCATCGAACACATGCCGGGTTTTCTCCGGCCCGCTGTGCACCGCATAATGCTTAGCGCAGGCGACCGCTTTGAAATATTTTGGATCATCCCCCTGCAGCCCAGTGATGAAAGCCACGCCCATCTGCGCGGTCAGAAAAGGATCCTCTCCATACGTTTCCTGCCCGCGCCCCCAGCGGGGATCGCGAAAGATATTGATGTTCGGCGAATAAAAATTCACGCCAAAATGCTCGCCGGTGTCTCCATTGTGCTTGGCGACATAATCATTGTGCTTGGCCCGCCCCTCGGTGGCGATGGCGTCCGCCTCCTGCTTGATCAGCGGCACATCCCACGTCGCCGCCATGCCAATCGCTTGCGGAAAAACGGTCGATCCCGGACTGAGCACGCCATGCAGGCATTCATTGCGATGGCTGTAAGCCGGGATCCCCAGCCGGGGAATGGCGGGAGTATTCGCCATGATCTGCGACGCCCGCTCCTCCAGCGTCATGCGCGCAAGCAGATCCTTCGCCCGCGCGGCAGGTGACTGGCTCGGGTCTTTCCAGATCTCCGCACCGTTTGCCGGTGCGTCTGCCGCAATTGCTCGCGCCGAGCTAGCTGCGATCCCCAACCCCACCGCTCCCAATACCACACCGGCCAGTTTCCACGATTTGTTCATATCCTCACTCGCCTGCTGAATTTGAAATGCTGCGAAAAGCGAGCCACCGATTCTTCTAACCACCGGCTTTGGCAAATGTTAATGAGGGGGCCCAAAGTCACTTCAGTTGAAGGCTTCCAAGATCCCTGATCGCCTTGCGACCGCTTGTCCCTCACGCACCAAGTGTGAGCGCCACTTTTCGATTCTTCTCCCGGTGCATCACGATGCATCAAACGCCCGGTGTTTGATGCTTGGATGATGCATTCGTGGACCGGCTCAACCTTCAAAATTCGCTTGATTTCGAGGGTCTCGCGCCAGCCATGCATCAAAATGCATCGTTTTGCATCACTTTTTGAGTTTTTTCGGCCAGCCCTCCCGGGTGTAGGCCCGAAACCCGGGTCGGATCGCCCAAGGCTTGAGGCCCACCACCACCTGTTGTGCAAGGCCGAAATCCCTTCCACAAGTCGTGCACCAAAATGCACCAAAACGCACCACTTTTTCAACTTTTCGCCCTCCGTCGCTCGGGCCGCATTCCAAGGATGTCACTGCTTTTACCTCTCTTGCCATAAATGCCTCGCTTGTCCATCCTGAGCTTATCGAAGGGCCGGTCCTGAGATCGCCGAAGGTGGCGCGGAACGTTCTCGCGCTCGCATGTACCGCGCATTATATCGAATACCAGACAATATCCAAACTAAAACGTCGGGATTTTATTCATTTTTCTTTTGAATTTTTTGCCGGTTTGGAGATCTGGCGTAAACAGTGGCGGTGACGAAGGTAAGCTGAGATGTCGCACTGTCCTCGCGGCCATTCTGGGCACTGGTGTGACGATGTCCCTCGGCTTGGGCTGAAAGCGCGTATTGTAGCGGAGTTGGAGTTGGGAACTTCCAGATACCGCCTTATCCATTAGGCTCTTAGTCGATGACGTGTGAACGATTCGCGGAGCCTCTAGAGCGGTACGCCCGGCGCGTTCAATCGCCGACCCCTCCCGCCCCGTCGAAGCAGCAGCCCCAATCCCGCCGCAGCAAAGAGCGCCGCCGACCCCGGCTCGGGTGACACAGAGAAATTGTTGACATAGCCACCCAGATCCCCGCCCGGTGCTTCGAAGGCCAGGCCGTCGACATCTGCATAAGGCAGCTCAAGCGACTCGGTACCTCCGAGTGGCCCATATGAAATGATCGACATAGTTGCTTGGTCGGCGTCAATTGGGGTGATCGAGATATGACCCCCTTCGATGGTGTCGTTGACGTCGGTCGGAAAAAAACCTTCGGAAGGCTGTGTGAACCAGACTCTATCTGGATTGCCCGGAATGATCTCATATGTAGCGCCCATGCCGTCGGGGGAAAGAATGCCAATTGCCGGCACGTTATCAAAATCAAATGAGAGTGTCTGACCTACGGCAAGCGATCCATCAAGCTGGCGAATTTCGAGCGTGGCAATTGGGCTGTCGAATACACCAGGGATTTCCCAAGTGGCTCCGGCCGCCGTTACGGGGTTTTGAAGCCAAAAACCGTTAGTGTTGATGGCGAGCAAGTGGGGGTTGGACGACACACTCAGGACACCCGCATACGAATACATTTCCTCCCATGGCCCCCAGCCATAGCCGCCATTGATTCCGTCGATCGGCGCTCCCGTGTCTAGGTACGGTGCATACGCCGGGTCCGCAGCCGAATCGAACGCCAGCGCCGCGGCGCGTGCTGGATTCGCGACGGATGCTGCAATCACTATTGAAACGGCGGCCGAGAGCAGAATTGATCGCATGGCTCCTCCACCTGCGAATTGGATCAAGCTGCACAGGATACCGTCTCATCCATGAAAAGACGATGAGAAGTCAGTCGTCGATGCGGAAGCATCGACGAGTGAGCTTGGGTTATGGAATAACTCACCTCGCACCGATCATTGCGCCTTTTGAACTAGCAACACCCCTTGCCCAGCTACAAGGGAGAATGCGTTTCCGGGTTCGGGTGAGAGCAGGGCGCCATCGACCGGGGAGATTTGCTGGACCGGCGCCTTTGCATTGCGTGGGGTGAGCTTGAACTGGGCGGAGTCGGTGAGACTTAAGTTGACAACCATTGCGTATCGCTCGCCCTTCGGTGCGACGAACTCGCCAATCATGAGGGGCGTGGGGCAGTCGATGGTTTGCACCCATGCTCCAGGGAGTTTCGGAAGCGCCGGCGCGGGTTGGGGCGGCGTGAAATAGACGCCGGTACTTTTCAAGGGACGCAGCAGAGGGCCGAGGACCTTCACCTGGTCGTTGACCATTTTGAGGTAAGACCAGGTCGCGGTTCGATACCCTTGCTTATCGACCGGCGCGTGGGCGTAGCCGGGCGAGTAATAGGTGTACCAGGTCAATCCCGTCGCCCCAGAGGCGAGCGTTGTATAGGCCTGCAGCAGCAGGTTGGCCGGCGACGGGACGGACGCAGTCGGCGTGATCTGGTTCGACGAGACGATGTTCCAGAACGGCAGGTCGTGCTCCATCGCGACTCGGCGGACTTCCAACAGGTTCGTGTAATAGTCCGATGCAATCGCCGGCTTCTTCTGGTCCAGCGAGTACGGAATTCGATAGTTGTCGTAGCTGAGAAACTGCGGATGGACCTGCCGGACGTACTGCTCGAGATAGTCGGCGTAGCTGGTCGTGCCCAGTTGCGAAAGATCCGGCGCGCCCAGCGTCGCGTAATCGGGAAAGAGATTGATGTAGGCCAGTTTGCCCGGCGCAAGCTTCTTCACCGTGGCGACGGCCTTCCCCAACGCCGCGAAATCCGGCTCGCCCGGTTCGTCGGCCAGGAAATATCCCGCCACCGCCGGGCTCCCGTGCGCCTCGTCCACCAGCCGCTTGACCGTCGCCTCGATTTGCTGATCCGAAAGCTTCCGCCACGGAATCGGGAAATCCTGCGCGGCCAGAATGCACTTGAGGTGAAGCCGCTCGACTTCCGCCAGGTGCTGCGGCCTCACGAACGCCGCCGTGTTAAACCCGCATTGCGCCAAGCTCGCCAGGCCGTGATCCGCATCCGAAAACGATGCCGCCGACCAATGTGGCAGATCCCAGGAGAGGATTGGGAAGGTGTTGTCGAAAGGGTCGGGTGGCGTGTGGTGATCGGTTGATTGGGCTCGACTGATGCCGGTGCACAAGAGAAGAACCGACAAGCAAAACACGGGGAAACGTGGATTTTTCATAGGCAAGGGGATCGTGATCCCTCGTTCGGCAATAGTGTGTTGCGCGTCGCGACGTTGCGTGCGGGCGGGTGATACCGGCGGACCTACATTGCGAGAAGCCTTAGAAGCTCGCCATGAGGTACAGGGGAAGGTGCGCGCTATCCCGCATTTTCCCCGTTGGAGACAAACTGCATGGCGCGAAGCCGGCAAGCGGCAGAAGGAGACGGTACGCACGTCGGGAAATGGTGCGGTTTTCCAGAAATACATTACGCGCAGGTTTTCTTTCAGCCGCTTGCCGGCTTCGCGCACGGGAGCAATTCTTCCATCCAATTCGCGGCGATCTCAAAGCCATCGGTGCTCACAGAACGTTGGGCAACGACTTTGCACCGCTGCCGGACCTCAGGGCGCATTAGCTGCGATAAAGCGTGTGCCAAGTGCCTGCTCGATCGGTGGCGGGGGCCGAGCGTCAGTCCGACTCCAAGATCATTAATGCGCGCGGCATTATCCGGTTGGTCCCATGCAAGCGGAAGGACGAGCTGCGGACAGCCGGCTTCGAGTGCGGCGGCGGTGGTTCCGATACCGCCATGATGCACGACCGCGGAGCAGTGGGGAAGAAGCTGTCGGAAGGGAGCGTACGCGCAGTGACGAATACCTGACGGCAAGTTGCGGGGAAGGATCTCTTCGAATTTGGTCAGGAGCAGTGCCCGTGCGCCGATCGACTCGCATGCTGCCACTGCTGCGCGGAAGAATCGCGCGGCGTGCGACATGCCGGTGCCGAGGGTGAAAGCGATCGGCGGCGGTCCATTGTTACAGAATGTCTCAACCTCCTCGGGCAACTGCGCGGAAGCTCCATCGAATCGCCCGAATCCGGCAAGTCGAATCTGTGCCGGCCAATCGGTCTGCGGCGGCGCATACCAGCTTGGAAATAATCCGATCACCAGGTCCGGGGAAAGCCACCAGCGAAAGAGCCGGCGAACGGGAGCCAATCCAAGTGGTTTTCGCGCGCGGTTAAGCGGCAGCCCCGCCATTGCGTAACCAGCCGCGTCCACCCCCAACCAATACATTTGACGTAGCGGGTGCGGCAGCCAATCTGGAATCGTCACACCGCCGGGCATTTCGGGAGGATTCGCGCAGCTTGGAATAAGGCCCGGCTGAAGGAGCAATGAGGCCATCGGCACGCCACATTTTTCCTGCACGAGTCGCGCGGCAAGCACGCCCGCGTTGGCAATCAAAACGCTATCCCTTTGATCGGTGAGTTTCGCCAGCGCCTCATATTGCCGGGGGATCATTGGACCGCCCCAGCGGGCCATCATCCAGCCGCTCCGAAACGGGTGCCAGAGATCCGGGTCGGCGAGCATCTGGCGAACTTCGTCGGCGGTAACGAGCGGGCAGAATTCCAGATCAAAGGTGTGGGCGCGATTTCGATAGGTTTCGGGAGCGGCAAGGGTGACGCGATGTCCTCGCCTGCGGAGGACGGCGCCGAGGCCGATGTGTGGAAAGACATCACCGTCGGTGCCGACCGTCGCGAGAATAAAATGCATGCAGTCGGCTCCGCGGGAGTTCCTTTGCGATCGGATTGTATGAGAGACGGGGGCGGGTCGCCAAACGGCGGTCTCAATCGAACCCCTTCCCCAGCCCTCCCCCACGAGTACGCGGGGGCGGGAGAAGATGCACCACGCCGGTTAAGTTGGGTGCGATCATCGGCACTTGTACTCAGACAAATGATCGCTCTCGTCTCATCATCTTCTCGTCATGTTCGCTGGATAGCATCGGCGGATTGCCGAAACGACTCGCAACTCCGCTAGTGGAAGGAGATTTTCGAAATGCGACGATTTCAAATATCGAGTTGGCTGCTTGCTGTGCTGGTGATGTTGGCTGCCCAGGCTCGGGCGGCGGAGCCTCATTATAAATTCATAAGAGATATTACGATCGGTGGTGGCGGGGGATGGGACTATCTCTATGCCGATTCTGAGGGGCATCGCCTTTACGTGACGCATGGCACGAAGGTGGTCGTCGTCGATACGCAGCAGGACAAGGTGGTGGGGAGCATTCCAGATACGCCGGGCATTCATGGCTTTGTGACTGCGCCGGAACTGCAGCGCGGCTTTTCCAGCAATGGGCAGGAAAACAAGTCAAGCATTATTGACCTGACGAATCTCAAGCTGATTCAGAAAGTCTCGACTGGCGCCAATCCGGACTCGATTCTTTTTGAACCCAAATCCGGAACCGTCTGGACGTTTAATGGTCGCGGCAGAACCGCGACGGTTTACGATGCCAAGACTGGCAAAGTAATCGAAGCAGCCATCGACCTTGGCGGGAAGCCGGAGACGGGCGTGGCCAACGGAGATGCCGGGCGCGTTTACGTCAATCTCGAAAATAAGAGCGAGATCGCCGTCATCGATATGAAGCAGCACAAGGTGATCGCGAATTGGCCGATCGCTCCGGGCGCGGAGGCAACGGGTCTTGCTTATGACCCGGCTCTGCATCGGCTGATCATCGGGGGCAGCAATTCCAAGATGGTCATGATGGATGCCACCAATGGGAAAGTGGTGTCGTCGGTGGATTGCGGCCAGGGCGTCGATGCGGCGGCTTTTGATCCGGAAACTCATCTCGGATTTGTTTCAGCCGGTGGCAGTGGAACGGTCACGATCGCGAAAGTGGAAGCCGACAAGCTGACCGTCGTGCAGACGCTTACCACCGAGCGCGGCGCGCGAACCATAACGGTCGATACGAAAACGCACCGCATCTATCTGCCCAATGCCAAATCCCGAACTGACGCCAACAGCTTCAAGGTTTTGGTCTACGGCATGGAATGAGGTAAGTAAGGGGGGCGTTGTCTTTAACGATTGCAATTGCAGACTTGATTCGGGGTCGGCGTGGTGAAGCGGTTGATCGCTTTGGTGGCATTGTCGTCGATGCTTGCGGGATGCGCTGCGAGCCGACCTGATGTTGCGGCGCAAGCGGCACGCCTGAGCGGGATCAGTGGGGCGATTGTCTTCCGCGAGCATGCCGCGCCGATTGATCCGCCACCGCCTTCGGATCGAACGCTGACGCCAGAGCGTGCGATTCGTATCGCTCTTTCACGCGATCCGCGCATCCAGGCCGCATTGGCACATGTTCGCGCTGCCGAGGCCGATGCGAATCAGGCGAGACTGCTGCCTAATCCAATCCTCACCATCGATATTCGCTGGGCGATTCAGCCGAGCAATACAGCTTTCGAACCTTCATTGACAGCCGATTTGCTTTCGCTGCTGCAAAAGCCCGCGCAAATCTCGGCTGCAGACAATCGACTTCGCGAAGCTGCCGCGACGGCGCTGGTGACGGTGCTGGATGTGATTGATGAAGTCGAAGAAGCCTTTGCCGCGGCACGATCGATCGATATCGAAATCGAGAACGCCCGCAATCGACGCCAGCGCCTGCAACGGCTCCGCGATATGGCCCAGCGACGCCTGGAACTGGGCGATGCCACGAAGCTGGATGTCCTCACCATCGATTCGCAGCTCATGGCTGCCGAGTTGGAGGTATCTGATCTTTCTCTTCAGCAGAATGATGAACGGCTGGCGCTGAATCGCCTGATGGGTTACGCTCGAACGGATGGCCAGTGGGAATTGTCGCCCTGGCAGCCGCCTTCTGAAGGGCTTGCTGCGGAATCGGATTGGGTGGATGCAGCGCTTGCGAATCGACCTGAAATCTCGGCGAAGGTCTGGGAACTTCGCGCGCTGGGCGAAGAGATGAAGGGAGCGGCTCTGCCTCCCCTCTCGGGCGGTGAGATGGGCGCACATGGTGAGCATGATCCGGAATGGCGGCTCGGGCCTGTGGCAACAGTGCCGCTGCCTATTTTTGATTTTGGACAGGCTGCCCGCGCGAAAATCAAAGCCGAGCGAATTGCAGCCCGCCATGATCTGGCCGAAGCCCAGCTCGAAGTGATTCAGAATGTGCGATCGATGTACGCCGCCTATCTGCACGCACGTCGAGCCTTATCCGATGCTCAGAATCGACTGCTCCCGCTTCAACAGCAGCTATTGGAAAGTGCACAGCGCGCTTATCAATCCGGTGATACCGATTTAGCAATCATGCTGCTCGCGCAAAACGATTACGAAACGACGCTCGGCAAGATTGTAAACCTTGAAGAACAGATGACCGTAGCACGGGCGAAGCTTGAGCGCGCCGTCGGCGGAGGGGGCGTTGCTGCGCGATTGACCGCGCCACAGCAGCCAAGCACGATGCCCGCGACACTTCCGTCGACACTTCCCAATGCACAAGAGCCTCCAGCGTCGCAACCCGCGACAGGACCGGTGCAATGAAAAAATTTCCCCAATGGCTCAAAACTCTTTTGTTCTTCGCGGTGATGGCGGTGCTGGTTATCGCCTGGATCGTCTATTTCAATAACGACCTCATCGCGAATCATCTGTCTAAGGACTCGGCGGCTCAGCATCTGGTGAAGAAGCTGGGGCAGAAGAAAGAAGAAGCGGCTCCGGAAGATGAAGAGCCGGACACGACCAAGAACGCTATTCCGGTTCACACGGCGCATATCGCGGTGGCCACACTGCATCGATACGTTGAAGGATTCGGCATCGTTGCTCCGAGTCCACCCGGCCCCGGTGAAATGGCCGGCAGCGCCAATATTGCTTCTCCCGTGACGGGTGTTGTGTTGCATGTCCAATGCAAGATGGGCCAGCAGGTCCATGCTGGCGAAGTGCTGATTCAACTGGATGACCGCGTGGCGCGGGCGAACGAAGAACAGGCAGCCGCGGCCCTTGCGCAGGCGCAGGCTTCCCTTGCAGCTTTGAAAGCGACGCCTCGACCCGATCAGTTGCAGATTGCAAAACTGGCAGTGGACAAAGCGCAAGGTGCGATGGATCTGGCTCAGCAGAATTACACGCGCGTCTCGCAGCTTGCAGTCGACCAAAGCGCAAGCACCAAGACCGTCGAACAGGCAAAGAGTGATTTGGCTTCCGCCAAGATCGATCTGGCAATTGCACAAAAGCAACTCAATCTTCTGGAGCATTCTCCCACACCCGAGGAACTGAAGCAGGAAGAGGCCAAAGTGGCGCAAGCCAATGCCGCAGCAGTCGCGGCGAAGGTTCAGCGCGAAATGCTTTCGATTACGTCGCCGATCAATGCGACGGTCGTGCAGCTTCTGGTCAACCCCGGCGAAAGCGTCGATCCGACGAAAACGCTCGTTCAGCTCATCGCGACCGATCGGCTCATGGTGGATGTCGATGTGCCGGCCGAGCAGTTGCCCGCCAAGGCCATCGGATTATCTGCGCAGATTTTCGTTGGGGAATCGACCGATACGCCGGTGATTGGAAAGGTCTCGTTCGTCAGCCCGCAGGTGGATCCGAAGACCGGCGCGGTGATGGTGATCATCGCGCTGCCGGGCGATGTACCGCTGCTGCCGGGGCGATCGGTGCGGGTGCGCATTATCGCTGAGGAACATAAAGACGTGCTGGCGGCGCCGAGGGAGGCGGTGGTGACGGATGAAAATGGAGACAGCGTGATCGCGCTGGTCGAAGGCGATCAAGCGACGCGAAAAACTGTTAAAGCCGGCTTTCAAGAAAACGGCCAGATCGAAATCTCCGCCGACGGATTGAAGGAAGGCGACACGGTGGTTACTGCCGGCGCCTTTGGACTCCCGCAGGCGACGAAGATCAAAGTGATTGATTGAAACACGATAGCGAAGACTCTGATCCTCATGCCATTTTCGATCGGTCAAATCTCCACGAACCACTGGAAGGCAATTTTTTTTATTGCCGTCGGGCTGTGCCTGGGCGGCATCTATTCCGCTACGTCGATGCCTTCCAGCGTTTTTCCGCAGACCAATTTCCCGCGCGTCACCATCATGGTGGACAACGGTGAAATGCCGGTGCGCGAGATGATGGCGACGATCACCAAGCCGATCGAAGCAGCAATGAAGGACATTCCCGGCGTGGTCAACATTCGTTCCACGACTGGCCGCGGCTCCAGCGTCATCAATGTCTATTTCAACTGGTCCGTCGATATGCAGCAGACGGAGCTGCAGGCGCGCACCCGCCTGGATCAGGTACGATCGTCGCTGCCTTCAACGGTGGATGCGCGCGCCACTCGAATGACCTTTTCGACGTTTCCCATCACCGGAATCAGCCTGACCAGCCCTGGCCGGCCCTTGCGGGAATTAACGGTGGCGGCCGAGGAAATCATCAGGCCGCGCTTTTTGCGAATCAACGGCGTCGCGCGCGTGGACCTGGTTGGCGGGCGCGAGCCGGAATACCACATCGTCGCCGATCCGCTTCGGCTGGCGCAGTTGAACCTTTCGCTCTCGCAAGTGGCCGACTCTCTGACCAAAAGCAACATGGTCGCGGCCGGCGGCCTCCACGAAGAGAAGGACACGCTTTACCTGACGCTGGTCGATGGCCGGGTTCATTCGATTGCCGACATCGAGAATCTGGTTGTCGCGATGGCACAGGACCGGCCGATTCGCGTGAAAGATTTCGCCAAAGTCGTCCACTCGCAGGAGCCGGCCAATACGATCGTCACCGCCGATGGAACGCCGGCCGTGCTGATCATGATTCGAAGTCAACCGGAGGGCGGGACGGTTGAAATTGTCGATGCGCTCAAGAAGGAAATGGCCCTGCTGAAGAAGCAGCTTCCGCCGGACATGAAGCTGGCCTTCTTCTATGACCAGTCGTTGCTGGTGCGCGATTCGGTGCGGAGCGTATGGGAAGCAATCTTTTTCGGGCTGCTGCTTTCGGTTGTCATTCTGCTGGCATTTTTGAAGGATTTTGGCTCGACGATTGTGGCGATCGTGGTCATTCCGGTGACCGTGCTGGTCACGCTGCTGGCCATGCGCCAGCTCCACATGTCCTTCAACCTGATGACTCTCGGCGGTATCGCATCCGCTATCGGATTGGTGATCGATGATGCCATCGTGGTCGTCGAAGCGATTCATACGAAGATGGCGACGGGTGTAGAGCGACTGAAGGCGGTTCATGAAGCGGTATCGGAGATCTTTTTGCCGCTGACCGGTTCGACGCTGACGCCGGTTGTGGTCTTTATTCCACTCGCGTTTCTCGATGGTGTGCCGGGCGTGTTCTTCCGGGCATTGGCCATTACGATGACCATCTCGCTGCTGATGTCACTTGTGCTGGCAATCACCGTGACACCTTCGCTGGCCGCCTGGATCATCCGGGTGAAGCCCAAGGAAGCCGGCCACAGCATGGAAGAGGGCGGCTTCCTTCTGCGATTCATCAATCGTATCTATGAAAAGGCGGTACGAACGGCGCTGCGACATCGTTTCATTACGGTAATGTTTTGCGGACTTTTAGTGTTGGGCGGCGTCGATATCTATGGCCGGCTCAAATCGGATCTGCTGCCCAAACTCGAAGAGCGCGGCTTCGTGCTCGATTACATCGTCAGTCCGCCGGGCACAAGCCTGACTGAAACCAATCGCGCGCTGAATGAAATTGAAAAAGTGCTGAAGGATACACCGGACATTGAAAGCTTCTCGCGCCGGACCGGCGTGGCCCTCGGGTTGGAACTGACTGAACCCAACGCCGGCGACTTCCTCGTGAAAATTCGTCCCACCGCCAAGCGAAGCACCGAAGAAATCATGGACGAGCTTCGCGGACGCCTGAAGAAGATCGAGCCGCAGATCGATATGGATCTGCATGGCATGCTCGGCGACCTGATTGGCGATCTGCAGGGCGCGCCCAAGCCGGTAGAGATTAAGATTTATTCAAACGACTTGGATTTCCTGAAGCAGACCGCGCCGGCCATTCAGGCGCAGATTGACGAGATTAAAGGCGTGGCCGACAGCAACAACGGCCTGGTGATTGCCGGCCCATCGCTAACCTTCCGCGTGCGCTCCGATGATGCGCAGCGCTACGGGCTGACGGCTTCGGACATTGCTGCCGCCGTCAGCGCGGCAAAGCTGGGCCAAGTTGCTTCTTCAGTGCTCGAAGCCGATCGGGTGATCAATATCCGCGTGATGCTGAATCCCGCGGCCGTCAACCGGATCGAGACGTTCCAGAACATCCAGATCAAGCCTGCCAACGGCCCGCCGGTGCGACTCAATCAGGTGGCGGATGTCATCCAGGAGCCCGGCGAGCTCGAACTGTGGCGCGATGATCTTCGACAATACGTGGCCGTCACTTCCGAGTTAGAGAATGCCGACCTGGGCAGCGTAATGGCCAACATCCGCGCGAAACTCGGAAACGACGTTCGCTTCCCGCCCGGCACCATCGAGTTCGGCGGCCAATATCAGCAGCAGCAGGAATCATTTCACAATTTGATGATTGTCATGGCCATGGCGATTCTTCTGGTCTTCACCGTTCTTCTGCTGGAATTCCGCTCTTTCCTGGAGCCAATCTCCATCGTCGCCGGCGCGGTGCTGGCATTGCTTGGCACCATCGTCGCGCTTTACATCACCGGCACCTCGGAAAACATCATCTCCCGCCTCGGCGCGATCATCGGCATCGGCATCGTCGCAAAAAATGGAATCCTGATGCTCGATAATGTCGCACACCTTCGCGCCCGCGGACTGGATGTAGTCGAGGCACTGGTGCAATCCGGCCGGCGGCGTCTTCGTCCCGTGCTCATGACATCGCTCGCCGCCGCGCTCGGAATGCTGCCCTTGGCCTGGGGCGTCGGTTCCGGCGCCGACATGCTTCAGCCGCTGGCGATTGCAGTGATCGGCGCTTTGAGCATTTCGGTGGTTCTCTCACTCGTGGCCACGCCGACGGTTTATTATCTGCTGATTCGCCTGTCGCGACGAGCTGAGAAAGCCCACGCCAGTTGATCGATGAATTGACGGTTTCACCTCGACCTTCATAGATCGTTTTGATCTCTACATGGGGTGCGCGCATGTCGGTCAAGAATCGACATGGGGAGACAAACTTTGTCATTTTCCAATTGAAACCGATCGATATGCTGCCGCCCAAACAGAACGATGAAAGGCTCGAGGGATTTCCATGAACCGACGAGATTTTTTGAAGATGGGCGCGGCGGGAGTTTCTGCCTCAATGCTGAGCGGGTATGTCGCCAACGGGGCGGAGCAGAAGACGTATCGAGTGGGGCTGATCGGGACGGGATGGTATGGCAAGAATGATTTGTTTCGGCTGATCCAGGTTGCGCCGGTTGAAGTCATCTCGCTGTGCGATGTGGATCAGCACCGGCTTTCGCAGGCGGCGGAGATGGTGACGGGGCGACAGAAGTCGCATAAGACTCCGCGGACGTACGCCGACTATCGGCAGATGCTCAAGGAGAAGGACCTGGATATCGTGCTGGTCGGCACGCCGGACCATTGGCATTCATTGCAGATGATCGCGGCGGTGGAATCGGGGGCGGATGTTTACGTGCAAAAACCGATCAGCCGGGACGTGCTGGAAGGGGAGGCGATGGTGGCCGCGGCACGGAAACATAATCGCGTCGTACAGGCGGGGACGCAGCGGAAGCTGACGCCGCACATCCTCGATGCAAAGAAAACGGTCATCGATAGCGGCATGCTGGGAAAAATCGGGCACGTCGATATCTGCTGCTATAACCACATGCGCGCCAATGGCAATCCTGCCAACAGCACGCCGCCCGACTGGTTTAATTACGACATGTGGACCGGCCCCGCGCCGATGCGCCAATACGACATGATCCCGCACGAGCGATGGTGGCGCACCTTCATGGAATATGGCAACGGCATCATTGGCGACATGTGCGTGCACATGTTCGACATGGGACGCTGGATGCTGGGACTGGGCTGGCCACAGCAAGTTTATTCGCGCGGCGGGATTTACGTGCAGACCGGCGGAAAATCGAATATTTCCGACACGCAAAGCGTCACCTTCAAATATCCGAATCTCGAAATTAACTGGCAGCATCGCACCTGGGGCACGCCTCCCGATCCCAAATATCAATGGGCGCTGATGATCTATGGCGAAAAGGGCACGCTCAAGGCGAGCCCGGCCGGCTATGATTTTGTTCCCGACCGCGGCGGCGGCGGTACGCCGCTTCACAAAGATCGCGTGATTGAGCGGCAGCAATATCCCGAGGATGTGACGGAGCCGCACATCGATCTGGATGGCGCGCCGGCCACGCGCGCGAATATGAAGAATTTCCTGGAGGCGGTTGAATCGCGCGGGAAGCCGCTGTCGGATATCGAGCAGGCGCATATTTCGACGGCTTCGTGCATCATGGCCAATGTGTCGATGCAACTGGGGAGGCCGATCAGCTACGACCCGGCCAAGCGCGAAGTTCCGGGCGATGCCGAGGCCACGAAGTTGCTGAAGCGCGAGTTCCGGGCACCTTGGACTCATCCCGCAGAAGGCCTTGTCTGATGGGCGTTAGCCCGCATGAATCAAGAAGAATTAACCGCAGATAAACGCAGATGCACGCAGATAAGAAGAGCTGTTATCGCATTTTCAATCTGCGTTTATCTGCGTTCATCCGCGGTTAATATGAATTATCCGGATTAATCTTGCGGTTTGGTGAGGGTGACGGCGAAGCTTTTGAGGGGCTTGTCATCCTTATCCAGAAATCGCGCGCAAAAATCGGTGGCTCCTCCGCCGTTGATGACCGCGCAGCGGACGATGTTGGCGCCCTTTTTGAGCGTGAGCCGTTTTGAGACGCCGTCGTCGATGACGGTTTGGCGATCTCCGTAGATTCCGATCACTTCTTTTCCATTCACCCACCAGACCGAGGCGGCGTTGGATCCGATGGCAAGGCGCACGTCGGAGACGTCGTTTGGACAATTGACGATGGTGACGGCCCAGAAAAGCACATCGGCCGAAGGTTTGCCGTACGCGTGGGCGAAGTGAAAGAGATTGACGTTGTAGTTGCGCGTGTCGATCGCGTGCCAGGTGAGATCGGCTCCGTCGACTTTCACTTTGTCGCCATCACGGGGCAGAACGGTGAGCTGGTTGGGAAAGTATTGCTTTTTCACTTCTGCCTGAACGACGCTGTCGGTGAGCTGCCTGCCCACGGGAATCGGCTCGAGAATGAGCCAGCGCTGCATGAAGCCCTCGGCATCGGGCGCCTTCTCGGGCGAATCGGGGTGCGCGAGTGAGGATGGCAACTGCTTCCCGTCGCTCGAATCCTGTGCCGCGAGGGCAAACAGTCCGGCGGTGAGAACGAGAGCGAGCGCAACAACGAAGGTGTTTCGAATGTTCATCACGGGGTGGGGTTTGCGGAATTTGGGACTTCGATCGCTTTGAATGTCCAACGCTGCTTGTCGCTATCGGGATCGAATTTTTTGAGGGTGGCGAAGCTGCTTCCAACGGCAGAAAGCGTTAGCGGCTCTTTCGACTCTGAAGCGGCCCTGGGCAAGATGCGCCAGGTGCCATCGGTGAGTTGATCGAGGCGCCAGAGCTGTTCGGGCCCGCCGGTGAAGGCGGGGAGGGTCGTCAGTTCATTGTCTTTGGTGATGGCCAGGGCGCGATCGGTGCCGGCGATGGTGATTTTGAAATAGGGCGAGCCCAGATAACCACCGGCATCGGGAACAGGCGTAATGGTCCAATGCTCCTGCGCCTGGCCCATGTAATTGGCCATGCGAAGATCGATATCGCCGGTCGGCCAATTCTTCGAAACCTGTGCCGCGTCCTGAGGGGGAACTGGTTTGGCCGGTGCGGGCGGTTGTGCGCCAGCCCGTGCACCTGACTGTCCCAAACCAGCACCGGGCCGCCCAGCTCCGGCGCGTTGAGGTCCAGCTCCCGCGCCTGGCCGTCCAGCTCCAGCGCCTGGCGGGCCAAATCCAAACCCGCCCCCGCGACGGGCGCGCCTTCCGCCGACGGGCATTCCCTCCACAGCAAGTTCCAGCGCAGTGCCGGTCCGCACGGATTCGATTTCGTAGGTGCCGGGCTTGATATTATCGCCGGCGACAGGCCAGCCGTCTTTCCACAGCAGGGGGCGGATGTCGAGCACGCTGACTCCGCCGCGATCGAGATCGGCTTCGTAATGGCAGGAGAATTTCTGCACGTCGTCGCCCAGGTCGATCAATCCGAAGTGGCCGGGGCCAATATGGCGGTCGTCGGAGCCGAGGAAAAGCTTGCCGCCGCCTTTGATCATATCGATGCCCATATTATCCAGGTATGGGCCGGTGATCTTTCTGGAGCGACCGACGCGGATGTTGTAACCAGAATCGGCCCCGGCACAGCAGGAGCCATGATCGGCCAGCAGATAATACCAGCCATCGCGATAGATCATGTCGGAGGCTTCGCAGTTGATGGCGATGTCCACCGGATGACTGGAAGGATCGAGGCGTTTGCCTGTCTTCGGATCCAATTCGACGAGTCGGATGTAGCCAAAGTAGGAGCCGTAGGTGAGCCAGAGCCGGCCGTCGGTTGGGTCGAGGAAGACACCCGGATCGATCGCGTTACAGTCTTCTTCGCCATCGGAAGAAGCGACGACGACGGTGTCTTCCCATTTGTATTGCGGAGATTTGGGGTCGAGCGTTTTGTTGGAGGTCATGCGGACCTCGGCCCGAGGCTGTCCGCGCGACACGGCATAGTAGAGGTAGTAGCGGTCGCCCAGATGGATGACATCAGGAGCAAGCCCGCCGCCGCCTCCATGCTGGACGCCACGCTCCCATGTCCAGCCGTCGGAAGAAACAAGTCCGCGGCCCCCAGTTCCCCAGACATAGAACTTGCCGTCGCACGGAATGACCGTGGAAGGATCATGGATCTGGACTTGGCCTTCCGCGGCGAACGCGTGCGACGCCAACACGAGCATCAGCGCAGCCGGCAGATAACTTCGAACCATGAGCCAACATCGCATGCCGACGTCATTCATATTCGCCTTTGGTCTGTTTGGATTCATGGAATGTGGAGAGCCCGAAGCCAGGCAAAAGAATATCTAGCCAGGGCTAATTGAACCATGTCAGCTTTTGATTCGGGATGATGATTCTTGACCGCGCGGCGAGGCAACAATTCACATTGATTGTCAATTTTCGGCATTTGAGATCGTGGCGGAACATATATGCTCAAGCTTATCTATACCCATGCGCGGATGGGTGGCGGAGTCACACAGGAGAATCAACATGAGATTCGCACTTCTGAGTGTCGTTTTATTGGCTGCTGTTCCAGTGATGGCGCAATCGGCTGAACCGGTGGCCGACGATTTCAAGCCTTCGAGTTTGAATCAGCCCCACCAGGAATATCCGCAGGTAAACTCGCAGCGCTATGCGCGATTTCGCATTGTCGCTCCCAATGCTCAAAGCGTCCGGGTGACCCTTGGCCGTGGTGGCACGCAGCTCACCAAGGGCGAGGACGGCGTGTGGACCGGAACCACAGCGAATCCTCTGGATGAGGGTTTCCACTATTACCATCTCACGATCGACGGCGGGACCTTCAACGATCCCGGCACCGGCAACTACTACGGCTCAACGCGCTGGGAAAGCGGTATCGAAATCCCCGCTCACGACCAGGACTTTTATGCTTTGAAAGACGTTCCCCACGGAAACGTTCAGCAGATTCTCTTTCCTTCGCCGAGCACTAAAACCTCCCGCCGGGCTTTTGTGTACACACCGCCCGATTACGACAAGGACCAGAGCAAGCGATATCCGGTGCTCTATCTACAGCATGGCTGGGGCGAGGATGAAACCGCGTGGAGTACTCAGGGTCATGCGAATCTGATCATGGATAACCTGATCGCGGAGGGAAAGATCAAGCCGTTCCTTATCGTCATGACTTACGGCATGACCAATGACATCGCGTTTGGTGGCCCACGGGGTCGCGGCGCTGCGGCGCCTGGCAGGGGCGGGCCAGGCGGCCCAGCCGCGGGGCGGCAGGGTGCGCGCCGGGGCGGCGGTGGTGGCGGTCCGCTGGCCAATTTCAATATCGGGCCATTTCAGACGGTCCTGGTGAATGAGTTGATCCCATACGTTGACGCCAACTTCCGAACGCTTTCCGATCAGCCGCACCGAGCGATGGCGGGACTGTCGATGGGCGGCATGGAAACCAAGCGGATCACGTTGGCCAATCTGGACAAGTTTTCCTACATCGGGTTACTCAGCGGCGGCGTCATCACACCAGACGATGTAAACAACACGCCGGGCTTCAAGGAGAAGGTCAAACTGGTCTTCTGCAGTTGCGGAAGCCGGGAGAATCCGGGGAACATCAACAGCAATCACGAAGCGCTGGACAAGGCCGGCATCAAGAACGCCGCATACGTTTCGCCGGAAACCGCACACGAATTCCAGACCTGGCGACGCAGCTTGCACGAACTGGCGCCGCTGCTGTTCCAGGAATAGGGGACTCTGACACCCGAAACTTTGTGGGTTCAGGGGAGCCGTCGTCATATTAACACTGATGAATATGATGAGACAAATGAGACACGTGTCTCACCGAGCTCAGCAGTAGGCCGGAATTGTAAATAATGAATCGTTAATAGGTTACAGCAAAAACCGGACGCCGATGAGACAGATGAGACACGCAAAAAGTGTCTCACTGTCTCATTTCGTCCCACGCCTTTCTGAAAGCACTGGTTCCAGGCTACTCGGACCCTTCCTTAGCGGCAGGGGCTGTAGCCGCGGTTTTGTAGCCCATGAGCGAAAGCATCTTTTGGCCATACCGGGTTCCGAATTCACGGTAACCGGCCGTGGTGAAGTGCAGATGATCCCGTCCGCAGGGGCAGCCGGCGGAGGAAATCACGTAGGAAGTGGGGATGGTCTTGGGCAGTTCGTCGATGATTTTGTTCATGCTGGCGCAGGCGCCTTGCTGATCGGCATTCACCACTTCGCCCGCCAGCAGGGGCACTGAATCGGATTTGAGATCCAGGTCCTTGAGCAGGTTGTCGTAAATCTTCTTAACTTTGCCCGGCCATTGCTTGTCGTTGGTGTTTGACTCACCCTGGTGAAGCAGGATTCCTTTGATCACGCCGTCTTTCTGCGCCAGCTTGGCCAACTCGACCAGGTGCTGATACGGATTGCCGTCGTATGCCTTGATGATGCCGGTCATCCAAGAAGGGGCCTTGGCGGCGTAGGCCTGGTAATTGTCCTTGTCGAACAATTCGATTTTGCAGCCAGCGACCGAGACGTTGATGACGCCAACGCGGATGTTCTTTGGGAGATTGGCGACCAGCGTTCGGCCAAAATAATCGGCCGGGCAGATGCCTGTGCGCCCGCGGCATAGGGGTGGAACCGCCGTATACCAGTGCGCCTTTTCTCGACTCAAATTCGGAGCATCGACCGTCTCGAATACCTGGAAGCGATCGTCCACCGTCTTATCCTGCTGCTCGATCCGGCCCGCACCTTCCATGTTGGATTGGCCAAAGCACAGGAAGATATAAAAATTCGGATCGGGGGCGGCGAAGGTTTTTGTGGGAAGGAAGAGGAATGCCGCCAGCAGGATGAATGCGATTTTTGTTTTCATAGCGGTGGGGTGGGTAAAGATTGGCCGGCTCACTTTGTTATTGGCACATATCTCACTTCGTCGGCAACCAGCGCGCTGCCGTTGGGCGCGCCGCCGAAAAGAATATAGGCGATGTCATTTCCCCTGACGGTTAATTCGAATGATGGAATGGGATCTGAAGGTGACTTGCGCTGCGGGACGACATCCGGCAGCGCGGCGCGGTCGAGAAGCTTACCATCCTTGTCGTGAGCCTCGAGCCAGGCATGGCAGCCGATGGTGCCCCAGAGAACCAGCGTCACGGACGAGGCCTCTCCTGCGATCTGAGCTTTGACAGGAATGTCCTGTTCCTTGGCCATCGCATTGAGTATTCCCCGGCGATTGGTCTTCAGGTGGGGGAAGAACATGATCCGGCCCTGAGCCCGCGTATGCTGCGGAGGCGAGGCAAGACTAAAAGTGAGGTCGCCTTTTGTGTAGCTTGGCACAGCCTTTCCGATTGGAGCATCGTTAAACGTGACGACGATCTGGCCAGCGGCATTTTTTTGACGTGCGGCTTGGGTGGAGGAAGTTGTCACAGGAGTTTCGCCCATGGCCATCGGCAAAAAAATTGCCATGGCGACCGCTGCGGAAATTATGAGCTTGCTGGTCATGCTTCCTCTTCCCTCAAGTCATGTCCAAGCCGCGCATCGTGCCTTTGCCGGATGCAAAGGAATGTTCTTCGAGTCCCATCCGCTGAAGGATTGAGACATATAGGTTCGGCAGCGGGTAGTTTTGTTCCCGATCGAAGGCCAGGTGCTGGCCATGACGGAACCCGCCGCCAGCGAAAAGGATCGGAAGATTCGTAGTCGAGTGCGCGTTGGCATCCCCCAGATTCGATCCATAGAGCACCATCGTTCCATCCAGGAGCGTCCGATCTGATTCATGCGTGTTCTTGAGTGACTTGAATAGTTCCGCCAACAGTTTCATGTGCCAGTGATCGATGATCTCAAGCTGTGAGAGCTTATCGGGCGCCATGCCGTGGTGGGAAAGATTGTGATAGCCATCGGTGATAGTCTCGCCCTCGATTGTCATCACGGGGGTGGCGACGCTGTTGAGCATGAGCGTGATGGCGCGGGTGGAATCGGTCTCGAATGCGAGCCGCGCCAGGTCGTACATGATCTTGACCTTCTCCATGTATTGCGCGGGGCTCGTGGGATCGATCGGTGGTGGCACCGACACGACCGGCTTGGGCTTGCGCTCCCATCCCTTGGATTCCTGCAGGCGATGTTCGAGGTCGCGCACGCTGGTCAAGTATTGATCCAGGCGGTTGCGATCGCGGCTGCCAAGGTTGCGCTGGAGATCGCGCGCCTGCTCCGCCACCGCATCCAAGATGCTTTTGCCGGTGTCCAGTTCTTGAATCCTGCTTTCCACTTCATCGGCAGTGCCCTGAAGGAAAAGCTGCTTGAACACATTCGATGCACGCTCTTCAGGCGGAACCGCCACAGCACTCCGCGTCCAGGAAAGGCCCCGGAAGCCGCCGTTGACACTTAGCGTCAGGGATGGGAAGCGCGTCAGATTGCCGAGTCGCTCCGCGATGAGCTGATCGAGCGAAATGCTGTTGCGGAAGGAACTGCTGGCCGGATGCGGTGCGGCGGTGAGAAAAGCGATATCAGACGGATGGCCGCCATCGACGTTCGGATGCGACACGCCGCTCATGACCGTAAAGTCACTGCGGAATTCCGCCAGATTCTGCAAATAAGGCGAGAGCGTGTAATTCCTTCCGGAATCTTTTGGGAAAAACGGATCGTGCAGAACGCCGAGGTTATTGCAGATGGCAAACAACCTTCGTGGCGGAGCGCTGGGAGCATCGGACGCCAAAGCGGTTAGCCCGGATGACCGAACCATCGAATCCAAAAGTGGCAATGCCAATGCAACGCCTGTTGCGCGAAGCAGGCTTCGGCGGGAGATCGGCCTGCAGCCAGAACCGAATCGGCGGCGGACTTTCACATCATTTGGTTTGAAATAGCTCACTTTGCACCAGTTCTTCGATCAAAGTTCGAACGCCATACTGACTGGACTTGGAACGATTCAGAATGTCCTCGATCTCGGGCCGGTCGGAGAATCGCACCGGCGCGCCGGTCGCGAAAATCGAAAGCTGCCGCACCAGGTTTCGCGCGATCACCGGTTCATTGGTCAGAAGCAGCTTCTTAAGCTCCCGCACGTTGGTGAAGGGCCTGCCATCGGGAAGTTCTCCGGCCGAATCGACCGGCAAGCCCCAATGGAATTCCAGCTTCTGCCCATTCATGCCGTACCCTTCGACGGGCGGCACATCCTTGGCAACGGCGCGATAGCGCTCTCGAAAGGCTCCCATTACATCAAAGCTCTCGAGGGCAAAGCCCGAGGGATCCATCACCGAATGGCAGGTCGCACAAGTTTTGTCTGCGCGATGTTTTTCAAGCTGCTGGCGGATTGTCACTGCGCCACGAATGTCCGGCTCGACCGCTTTCACGGTCGGCGGCGGAGGGGGAGTATCAATCCCCAGAATGCGTTCGGTGATCCAATGTCCACGAATGACGGGAGAAGTGGTCGTACCGTTCGCGGTGACCTTGAGCACGGCGGCCTCGGTCATCACGCCGCCGCGAAGTGAATCAGGCGGAAGAGTGACTTTGCGCATCGTGGCTCCCGCCACGCCGGAGATTCCATAATGCTTCGCCAGATGCTCGTTGAGGAATGTGAAATCGGAATCAACTACATTCCGGGCCGGCAGGTCGGCGCGAATCAGTTCGTTGAAGAACAGCCGAGTTTCTTCGACGGCAGCAATCTTCAGCGGCTCATCCAGTTCATAATCGTTATAAATGGTTGACGAAGGCGACGTGTCATCGATCTTGCGCAGATCCAGCCAGTAATCGGTGAAAGCATCGACGAAGCGCTGCGATTTGGGATCATCAAGCATCCGCCGGGTCTGGGCGCGCAGCACGTCCGGTTTGTGCAACTCACCCCGTGCGGCCAGATCGCGAAGCGTCCCATCGGGCGTCGAATTCCAAAGGAACAGCGACAATCTCATCGCCAGGGCAACGTCATCGAGCTTTCCTGGCTTTTCCCGGACGAACACAAATCGCGGCGAGGCCAGCACCGCGGAATAGGCGGCAAGCATCGACCTGGCAAAGCCGTACCCCTTGGCAAACTGCTGCTCAAAAAGTCCCTGGAAAAGCTGAAGGTCTGCGTCTTCGATCGGCCGGCGGTAAGCGGCTGTCATGAAGTTTTTCAGCAGCCGGCGAGCATCTTCACTGGGATTGGCCGACTCGACTTCGACGACTGGCGCTGGTGTCGCCGCGGCAAAACCACCGCGTCCAAACCCTCGCCCCGCTCCGCGCCCAGCCGGCCCCCGGCCGCGCGCCGGGCCGCCACCAAAGCCAGGCACTCCCTCCAATGAAACGCCGGGCCCTTTTCCGTTCACCCGATGCAAGGGCAGGTCACCAAAAAGCAGGTGATATCCACTCCCGTACGCTTCGTCATAGAACGGACCTTCAACTTGGATCCATTGAACCGCGTAGCCAGGGATTCCATCTTCGGTCGCAAGTGGGTTGACGTATTGCTCATCGCTGCCGTTCACGCGCGTGCGGAACAGCCGCATCGCATCAGTCGAAATGCTTTCCCCCGCAACAAGCGTTACGTCCAGATTGGAAACGGTGGGCTGCGGTGTGAAATCACAGGCTCCGACCGGTCGGCTCTGTCCGAACCCGCCTGCATAGATGCCGATCGGCTCGCTGTTGCGTCCCGGCCAGACTTCATCCAACTCCGGGCGATGCCAAAGGGGGAGATAATAAACCGGCGCTTTTTGCGCGCCCTGACCCTCATAAAACCAGCGACCAATCCCGCCGCCGCCAACCCAGATGGTGTAGCCGGCCAACTCGACGTGATAGCGCCCCGTGGCAGGAGCGCGGAAGCTCCAGGCATATCTGCCGGAATCGCTGAAGATGCTGGACACCTTGCCGACCGCTTCGCGCTCACGGGTTGCAGGTGTGGATAAGGGCGCTCGGCCAAGGCGCACATCCTGCTGCGCATGCGAATCCAAAACGGGGAACGACATGCGGTCGGTCAACGTCCCGTTCTCACTCTGGCGGAAGGATCGCGTCAGCGACGGCTCGTCGCGCGCATAGAGCTTTGTAATCGTCTTCTGTGGACGAACGAGTTGCTGACTCATCGCCGTGCGCATCGCGAAGTCGGCAGCGGAGATGAATCGCTGCATGGTCAAGAACGACACATCCAGTGCCTCGGCACTCTTATTGAAGCGATATGCTTCGCCATCCTGGGGCAACTGATTGGCAATCTGTGCCATCGGAATGCCCAGCAGATCACGCAAGGCATTTTCATATTCCTCGCGGTTCATTCGCCGCTGGACAGCGCGCCCTTCGCCGGCCATTTGCAGTTTTTCGGATGCAATGAAAGTGTTGGCCAGCGATGCGACGAAGGTTTTGCGCGCTTCAGGCTCCGGCTGCTTTGCGTCTTCGGGCGGCATTTCGCCCGCGGACACGCGGTCATGGACTTTCACCCACAGCGCAAAGTTACTTTGATCGTTGGGGTCGTAGGAAAAGCTGGTCAGATCGAGACGTCCCGCGAAGCGCTTTGCGTTGTGGCAGCGTGTACAGGTGTTGGAGATAAATGTGCGAGCGCCGGCTGGCATAGCATCGGCTGCCGATTTGACTGAATCAGTTACTGGCGCCAGCCCATTGTCGGCTGCCACCGTTTGGGGGGTTCGGCCATCAGTGACGACCAATGCCGCTGCCAAAAGAATCGTGGGAATCGTCGAACGGAGCAGAAACCGGTAGGATTTGAACCGTGTCCCGCAATTCCTCACGGAGCTTTCCTCCCGCTTTCAAGAACGTACAGTTCGGATAAGAATCAATTCGCTTTAGCGAACTGTCAGCATACCACATAGGTGGCAAGGCAACATGATTCATTTTGTCGCGCGATGGAGATTATTGACAGTCTTCGCAAACGGGCGATGTTGGACCGCGCCCATAGTCAATAATCCGCATTGAGGGGCAAAGTTTCACATTTTGCATGTTTACCGAATTGTTAAGCTGGTCGGCACACTCAAATGGCGAGGATTATGAAACCCCTGATTACGCGATCGTTAATGGCTGTGGGCACTTTTCTTCTGGCAGCCGGACCGGCATTGGTCGCGGCACAAACCTCTTCGTCAACTGGTGGGCCCACCACGGCGCCAGCAGTCGATCAACACGGGCCCACGATCAAGGATGCTTACGGCAAATTGTTTCTGATCGGCACCGCCGGCGACATTCCAGGCAACTACTCCAGCGATGAGCTGCGCCTCATCAAAGAAAACTTCACCGTCGTCACGCCGGAAAATTGCATGAAGCCCGGCCCAGTTCACCCGGAGCCGGATAAATGGAATTTCGAGCGCCCCGATGCCCTGGTGAAGTGGTGCCAGGAGAATGACATTGCAATCCACGGCCATACGCTTGTTTGGCATGGCCAGACCGGCAACTGGTTTTTCCAGGATGCCAACAAAGAGGTTTTGACCCAGCGTCTAAAGGATCACATCAGCACGCTGGTGGGGCGCTATAAGGGAAAGATTCGCAGTTGGGATGTCGTGAATGAAGCCATTAACGATGGCGGAAATGCCCAGACGGCAGAAACGGAAAATCTCCGGCGTTCCAACTGGCAGAAGATCATGGGGCCGGACTTTCTGCCGCTGGCATTCAAGTTTGCGCACGAAGCCGACCCAAGCGCGAAGCTGTTTTACAACGACTACAACATCGAAGCGGGTGCGAAACACGGCAGCTCGATGGTGTTGCTCAAGCGATTGATTAAAGAAGGCGCGCCGATTTATGGCGTGGGAATTCAAGGCCATTGGACAACGGGGCGAGTCCCCTTTGCCGAGATCGACAAAGCCATCTCCGATTATTCCTCGCTGGGATTGAAGGTCAGCATTTCGGAACTGGACCTGACGATCCGCGGAGCATCGGGCGGCCAGTTGGGAGGCGGCGGCGGCCGTGGCGCACGGCGAAACACACCGGCTTCGCCCCAAGATCTCAAGACGCAGGCCGACGACTACGCGAAGCTGTTTTCAATCTTCGTTAAGCACAAGGAGTCGATCGATCGCGTGACGTTCTGGGGACTTAATGATCGCCGCACGTGGCGCGCCGGACAAAACCCCCTTATCTTCGATTCGAATAATTTGCGCAAACCAGCCTACGTATCAATCGTGAACGCGATGCTGCACCCCAACCCTGATCCGGCCAATCCAGCCCGATGAATAAGTCGACTGAGTCTCAAGTCATTCCATACGCAAGGCCGACTGAGAAGGAATCTACCTTCAAACTTCCCGGTCTGCGCTGGTGGATGATCTCATTGATCATGCTCGGGTCGATCTTGAATTATCTGACCCGTAACACGCTCTCCGTTGCGCAAGTCAGGCTGCAGGACACGCTTCATATCACCGAGCGGCAGTATTCCTGGATCACCGGCGCGTTCCAGGGAACGATCATGCTTCAGCCGATTTGCGGATATGTGCTGGATGTGATTGGACTGAGGATCGGCGTAGCGATTTTCGTCGTTGCCTGGTCGGTGATCAACATGGCTCATGGACTGGCTGGTTCGTGGCGCGGACTGGCCACGATGCGCGGGATGATGGGATTCGCGGAGGGATCTGCGAATCCGGCGGGGGTGAAGGCGACAGCCGAGTGGTTCCCGGCACGGGAGCGCGGAATCGCGGGAGGGATTTACAATATCGGAGCCTCGTTCGGTTCGATGCTGGCGCCGCCGCTCGTTGCTGCCGCAATCTTCATGTTCAATTGGCAGATGGCGTTCGTGTTCACCGGCGCGCTGGGGCTGGTGTGGGTTTGCTTGTGGCTGCTGTTTTATCGCTCGCCTTCGCAGCACAAATGGTTATCGGAATCGGAGCGGGAGTATATTGCTGCCGGGCAGGAGAAGGCGCTGAGCGAAGGATCGCGACCGTCCATCTGGCAAATCGCTTCGCAACGTAATTTCTGGGGAATTGCAATCCCGCGCTTCCTGGCCGATCCGATGTGGGGCACGCTTTCATTCTGGCTGCCGCTCTATCTGAACAAGGTGCGGGGCTGGGACCTTAAGCACATCGCCTATTTCGCATGGCTGCCGTTTTTGGCTGCCGACTTGGGATGCATCTTCGGAGGATTGGTCAGTGCGCATCTTCAGAAACGTCACGGCGTGTCAGTGATCAATGCCCGGCGTGCCGCTTTTACACTTGGCGCATTTCTGATGACGAGTGTCGCTTTCGCGGGCGTGGTGAAGAGCCCTTATATCGCTATCCTTCTTTTCAGCCTAGCGGGCTTTGCCCATCAGACGCTTTCGGTGACGGTCATCATGATGGCGTCGGACCTGTTCCGGCGAAGCGAGGTGGCGACTGTCGCGGGAATGGCCGGCACTTTCGGAAACGCGGGATTGCTGATCTTCTCGCTGATGATCGGATCGCTTGTGGCCAGCATCGGCTATTCGCCTTTCTTCGTCTGCCTGAGCGTCCTGGATATCATCGGAGCCATCGTTTTGTGGACGCTCGTCCGCGCTCCGCGCGAAGACCAGCCGGCGTTCAGCGTCATCCAAAAGTGAATTCCCGAATGACACCGGCAGCGTATGAACATCACCAATCCGATTCTCCGAGGCTTCAATCCTGATCCTTCGATCCTGCGCGTGGGGGATGACTACTACATTGCAACGTCAACATTCGAGTGGTATCCGGGCGTGCAGATTCACCACTCGCGCGATCTGGTCCACTGGCGACTGCTGACTCGACCCCTGCGAAGGGCAAGCCAATTGGACATGCGCGGAGATCCGGACTCGTGCGGCATCTGGGCGCCATGCCTCACTTATTCCGACGGGCTTTTTTATCTGATCTACACGGATGTCAAACGCTACGGTCGAGCGTCGATCGGCGGAATGTCCAACGCATCGCTTCGCGACTTTCACAACTATCTGGTCACCGCCGAGCATATCGACGGCGACTGGTCCGATCCGATCTACCTGAACAGCAGCGGCTTTGATCCATCCCTCTTTCACGACGATGATGGCCGAAAGTATCTGCTCAACATGCTCTGGGACCATCGCCCGGGGCAGAATCGATTCGCGGGCATTGTGCTTCAGGAATTTTTGCCGCGCGAGCAGAAACTGCTTGGAAAGCGTCGCGTGGTTTTTCGAGGAACGTCGATCGGCTTTACTGAAGGGCCGCATCTCTACAAACGCGGGGGATATTACCATCTGCTGGTTGCCGAGGGCGGGACGTTTTGGGGCCATGCGGTGACAATGGCACGATCAAAGTCGATCGATGGGCCATATGAGCTGCATCCCGACAAATACGTGCTGACAGCTCGTGATCGGCCGCACAGCCGGTTGCAGCGTACCGGTCACGGCTCACTCATGGAGACACAGAATGGCCAAGTTTACATGGCCTACCTGTGCGGCAGGCCTCTTCGCAATCGAGGGCGATGTGTTCTCGGCCGGGAGACGGCGATTCAAAAGATGGTCTGGTCGGAAGATGGATGGCTTCGCACTGCTGATGGGGATGCCTTGCCGCAGGTGACTACACCGGCACCGAAGCTGCCGTCACATCCATTCTCCAGTCCGCCCGCACGAGAGGATTTTGATTCACCGGAGCTTCCGATTGATTTTCAATGGTTGCGCACGCCTTACCCGCAGCGGATCTTCAGCCTGACTGAACGACCAGGTTTCTTGCGCCTTTTTGGCCGCGAAACTCTCGGCAGCCAATTTGAGCAAGCCTTAGTTGCGCGGCGGCAGCAGGACTTTTGTTTCACCGCTGTGGCGCGCATGGAATTCAATCCGGAACATTTTCAGCAGTCGGCTGGCTTGGTCTTGTATTACAACTCGACCAAGTTCCATTACCTGTTCCTCACGGAGGACGATGTGATCGGCCGTCACCTGCGCGTGATGTCATGCGTGACGGACATCGGCGATAGCTTCAGTGCTCCAATCCCACTGCCAACAGGGACCGCAGGCATCGAACTGCGTATTGACGTGGATTACGAGCGGTTGGTTTTCTCATACCGCTTACCCGGAGAGGCCTGGCGACAAATCCCGCAGGTGTTTGATGCGAGCATCGTCTCCGACGAGGCAGGCCCGCCGACGCTTCCGAATTTCACCGGCGCGTTTGTCGGAGTGTGTTGTCAGGACGGCGCTGGCACGAGCCATCCGGCCGATTTTGATTATTTCGAATATCGCGAGCGGGATTATCAGCAGACGATTGCTTCTTAGCCGGTCAATAATCCGCATTCAGAGCCAACTATTCTCATTCTGCGTGGCGGAGTAGACTTTATAATTGCGCCATCACAGGAGCCAGAAGTCCATGGGAAAGCATATAACCCGTCGTGATTTTGTCAGAGCCACCGCGTTGGCCGTCACAGCGCCGATGGTGATGTCCACAGCAACGCGGACATTCGCACAAGCGGAGGCGCAGGGGCAATTCGAGGCGACGGCCGAGTCTCTGAAGAAATACGAGTGCCCGCAATGGTTTCGCGATGCAAAGTTCGGCATCTGGGCTCATTGGGGGCCGCAGGCCGTTCCAGGAATGGGCGACTGGTACGCGCGAAAGCTCTATCAGGAGGGCGGCGCTGATTACAAATACCAGGTCGAGCATTACGGGCACCCGTCGAAGGTTGGCTATAAGGACATCATTCCGCTCTGGAAAGCCGAGAAGTGGGAACCCGATCGTCTGATGGAGCTTTATAAAAAGGCGGGGGCGAGATACTTCGTCGCGCAGGCAGTCCATCACGATAACTTCGATAATTGGGATTCCAAATATCACAAGTGGAATGCGGTGAAGATGGGACCGCAGAAGGACGTGGTGGGCCTCTGGCGCGAAGCCGCACTGAAACAGGGGCTGCGCTTCGGGGTGTCCGAGCATCTTGGAGCGAGTTACACCTGGTTCCAGGACAGCCATGGTGCCGACAAAACGGGACCGCTGGCAGGCGTTCCCTATGACGGCGCAAACCCAGAATGGCAGGACCTGTATCACCCCAAGGCCGCTCCCGATGACAAAGGCTGGTACAGCAAAAATCCGGCGTGGCATCAAGAGTGGTTCAATCGCATTTCCGATGTGATCGATCGTTACCAGCCCGACCTGCTCTACAGCGATGGTGGCATCCCATTTGGCGAAGTAGGCCGCAAGCTGGTCGCGCACTTCTACAACAGCAGCATGCAACACCACGGCGGCAAGGTCGAAGCCGTCTACAACTCCAAGCGGCAAGGCTCCGGCGAATACATCGAGGGAGCCAATGTTCTGGATGTTGAGCGTGGTGGAATGAAGGATATTCAGAAATACCCATGGCAAACCGACACGTCGACCGGCGACTGGTTTTATCGCAAGCGAGACCGATATAAGACCGCCGCGCAAGTCATTCATCTGCTGGCCGACATCGTCAGCAAGAATGGCAATATGCTGTTGAACGTTGTTCAGTTGCCCGATGGCAGCCTGCCGCCGGTGATGGAAACGTTTGTCGCGGAGATGGCGGATTGGATGAACGTCAACGGTGAAGCGATTTACGAGACTCGTCCTTGGAATATCTATGGTGAAGGGCCCACCGTGATCGCAGGCGGCGCGTTCAGAGAGAATTTTCCTTTCACCGCCGACGATGTGCGATTTACATCTAAAGGCTCAACGCTTTATGCGATCGCGCTGGGCGTGCCGACGAAGGAATTGCGGATCAAGTCCATCAGCAAAAAGGCGGCAAAGGTTGGGGACATCCAAGTGGTCGGCAGTGATCAGAAGCTCCAGTGGAAGCAGGAGGATGATGCGCTATCGATTCAGCCTTTGGCGCAGTGGCCCTGCAAGCACGCAGTGAGTTTCAGAATCAAAACCGCTGAGGGATAACGCACGGACTATTTACGATTGCAACCGGCGGAAAATCTCGGGCGAAGTTCCCAGCACATTCTTGAACGCGTGGGAAAAATGGAACGGATCCTGGAATCCCACGTTCGCCGCCGCTTCCTTGACCAGCATCTTCGGGTCGCGGAGTTGATCGGCTGCAAAATTCATTTTGAGGCGCAGCAGATACTGATAGGGTGCCGGATGATCGAATCGGCGAAATAGCCGGCAAAGGTAGGCCCGATCGATATCGCATTCGTCGGCAATCTGCTCCAGCGATCGAAGCCGGCGAAAGTGCGTGGCAATGTACTGGCGACATCTCTGAAATGTTGCGCTGGCTGGAGAAGGATGCGCGCCAGCCGGCACCACCAGCTCGGCCAGCTTAATCATGAGATATTCAAACAGCGTCGAGCAAAGCATGCTGCATGTCTCGGCGCGGCTGGATCCATCTCGGATCAGTTTGTCGAAGATGTCCTGCACTTCACCGACCGAAGAGATTCGCACCGCTGTTCCTGGCGTCAAACCATTTTCCGTTAAAAGATGGGCGGCTCTTGGTCCTGTGAAATCCACGAAATACTTTTCCAGCAAATCGCGCGTATCGGTCCTGATGTGGTGATGCATGCCCGGCCCGTAGGAGAAGAGCATGCCGGAACCGAGCGCGTGCCGCGCGCCGTCAAGAGTCAGCCAGCCGCGCCCACGGACTACAAGCTCGACCGAATAGAACGGGAAGTTCGGCCGATGAATCGCGTAATCCCGTGAACAAAATTCATGACCTCCGCCAACGACGGCAAGCGGCGCTTGCGGGAGCGCCATACCGTCCAGCGAGAATCGCTTTGCCTTTCGGACGTGCGGCGAGAAAAAGGTCGGCAGCTTCTCTGGTTCGCAGATGGCGATCATCGACACCTCCGGAGCTCTTGATAAATCTGCACGTCTCAATTCGGGCGGACATTCAATCGCAAAATCGTAAACGAGTAGGGAGGAAATGTTCGCGTGATCGACGCGGATGCGTTAGTGAATGACTCCTCTTTGGGCGCGAATTTGGTCGGCTCCTCGATCGTGTTCTGGCCTTTGGGATCTCCTGCAAGGACAATCGCCGTCCCGTTTGGATCGACCTGCCCGGCTCCATGCAAATTGATGGCCAGGTCCACCGCGTCCTTTCCGACATTGACAACCTTCAGCACGACGGTGTGGCTGGCCTTGATGTAATCCGCCGACGTGAATGCCGGAGTCGGAGCAACGTGCGGCGGCTCGGTGGCATCGGTCACGAGCTTCCCATCGACAAATCCGCGGACGTGATGGCCGCTGACTTCCAGCCGAAGGTCGTACCAGCGATTGGCTTCGATACTGACCGAATTGCTTGGGCCGTAGGCGTCGCGGTTTCCTTCTTCGACCGCCTCGCAGCGTGCCACATTTCCAAATCCGCCGACCGTCCAGCGGTTGTAGGCGGTACCGGTTGTCGCATGCCACAGGACAATGAATCCGCCGCGGCCCTGCAGCTTGCGCGCGCCGACGTGGATCGTGTAATCGGTCCACTTTGGATCGCCGGTGAGAGCCCAGGAGTCTGCGTCGGCCGCACTTGGCTTGATCGCCTTGTCCTGGAGGTTCCACTTGTCGCCGGAGAATTCCCAGCCGCGCGTGTCTTTCGAGAGATCGGCCGTCATCAGGACATGACCATCCGGCGCAGTGACGACGATGTCCTTGTATTCAACCTCGGTGCGGAAGGCGCCAACGCCGACGCGGCCGTGAGGCTCCGGATTGGTTGCCGCCATCGTCGGCTCAACCTTCAGTGCAGACGGCAGTACGACATCACCCTTGTTCTGCCCAATCATCGCCTGGGCGTAATAACTGGGCGAGCCGAAGCTGTGCAGCGCATCGTAGCCGATCAAATTGGTCGGCCACTGCCAGCCCTTGGGGTATCCCTTCTCGGGATCGGCGGGGCTGACATTCACCAGCAGAGGCGCATAGCACTCCATGGAGATGGTGTCGGCATTCCGTTCCAGGCCCATGATGAAAGCTGCGTCGGCGAGTGCTGCGTTGAGGTCCGGTGTCGGGCGACCTTCCTGCGTCGCCCATTCCCCAACGAATGTCTGTATTCCTTCAGCTTGTCGGCCGTTCCACGCGCCGCCGCCAAATTTCATCGCAGGCGCAGCGGCGGTCAGGTCGGCGAGTTTGTCGTATTGGTCGGCCTGGTGCATTAACTGTCGCGCGCTGCGATAGAAATGATCATCGTACAGATCGGGTTTGAAACCCTTCACCGGCGCCGTCGCGATGATTTTGAGCTGGGGATATTTGGCGCGAATGGCCTTGGCCATTTCGGTGAATCGGCCTTCATAACTTCCGGATCGATCGAACCAGTCTTCGTTTCCGATCTCGACGTAGTGGAGCGGGAAGGGCTCAGTAAATCCGTCCGCCGCGCGACGCTTGCCCCATTCGCTGTCGGGCGATCCGCTGACGTATTCAATCTCCTCCAGCGCCTCCTGCGTGTACTGCGCCATTTCGGGGCTGCCGGCATCCACATGCTGTCGATTGAGCACGTAACCCGCGAACACCGCCAACACCGGCTCGGCATTCAACTGCTTGCACCAGAGCAAATATTGCGGCAAACCAAATCCATCAGAGGAGCGATAGCTCCAGCATCCCATGTGTCCGGGCCGCTCATCGGGCGGGCCAATCATCTGCTTCCAGTTGAACCGCGTTTGGAACGTGCTTCCCTCGACATAATTGCCGCCCGGCAGGCGAATGAAAGACGGGTGCATGTCCGCCATGAGCTTCATCAAGTCCGGTCGCAATCCATCCCGAACATTCTGATAGGTCGGCGGAAAGAGCGAGACCATGCTGAAACTGACGCTGCCGCTGCCGGTGGCGGAGAGGACGAATTGCGCCTTGGCTGTCGTCGGAGCATCATGGCCTGTCGTAAGGCTGACGGTGTATTTCTTCCATGAGGAACTGATGGCATCGGTGCTTGCGGTGGCAACTTTTGCATTGCCTTCATCGAGTACGAGTGAGGCAGTCACCGGGCCAGCAAAGTTATCTCCGCCCTTGGCATAGAAGCTGGCGGTGTAAGTCGTATCCGGTTTTACAGGAATTCCCCAGTATCCGTCGTTGGCGATACCCGCAGTTCCTCCGGACAATTCGAGCCGCAGACTGACTGGAAGGGCGGTATTGACGGGATCGTTACGATCGGTGCTCGCCTTGCCATTGCCCACCAGCGACCAATGAATGGGCAACCCCTGCGATGAGCTTGCGCGCCCGCGCGGCTGCGGATCCTGAAAGGTGCGGTTTTGGATCAACTCGGCAAAGAGTCCGCCGTCATAGGCGTGGTTGATCTCCTCGGTCATCAGCCCGTAGAAATTCGGCGGGACAGGGACTCCGGGTTTATCAACATCGACATTCAAGGATGCGGAAACCCCGGCATTCGCTGCTGGCAAAAGCATTGCACCGAATACGGCGGCAAGGATTGTCCGCGCAACCGCAGTGACTGCCGTCTTCCTGTTCATGACTTTTCCTCGATGGTTGGATAGAAGCCGCGAAGAATTCTCGACCAGAGGTATTCCCTATGCCGCCGATGACTTTATTTCATTCTGTACGAAAAATAATAAGGTTGCAAGCAAATACTGGTTTTTTAACACACGATCCGCTAATCGATGAACATTCGGTCCAACGCGACCGACACCATTCCCGCCTGCCGTCGGCGGGGGGCGGTGCGGAGCGTGATCTCGCCGAAGCGGGCCCACATTGCGTGTTCACGAATCGAGTTACCGAGGTGATCGATGCAAGCGGGCGGCAGTTCGTGGAACGCACCCGTCAGCACGACTTGTCGAAGACCCAACACGTTCAGCGCGCCCGCGATATCGACGGCAGTGCTTTCAAGCGTCAGCTTCAGCCAGCGGGGCATCGGATGGTCGGTCAAAAATTCGATGAGAGCGGGCCAAGTTTTCGCTTCGCCATGCTCGGCGGCGCTGGCAATCAAACCAGGACGGCTGATCAGCGTTTCGAGACATCCGACCGCGCCGCAGCCACAGCGACGCTCATTGCCGGGGACCGCGTCATGCCCAATTTCTCCGGCAAGAGGGACCGATCCGCTAAAGAGATCTCCACCGATGATGGCAGCGCCACCCACGCCGCTGCCGGAATCGACCAGCAGGAAATCGCCGGACTCCGGCTCGGCAGCGAGATGACCAAGTGCGAGCAGCCGAATCTCCTGCTTAAAGAGTACGTCAGCGCCGAAGATATCGCTGAGAGCGTCGCGCAAGTCTGTTTTCTCAAGCCAGCGGACGTTGGGCGAGAGATAGATCTTTCCAGTGTTCTCGTCTACTACACCCGGGAGACTGACAACGGTATGGAGGCGCTTGTTGCGATGCGGCTTCCACGCCTTGGCCAATTGCCCAAGCCATGCATCGACTGATGCGGGTGTTTGAAATTCGTGATCCCAACGATCCTCGGATGGCACCGCCACGGGAAGAATGGCTACGCGAGTATGTCGAACACCAAGCTGCACAACTCCAAATCGGGGGCGCGTACGATCGAGTTCGAGTCGCGTTGAAGGCCGGCCGAGGATCGCAGTCGTCTTAGCAGAGCCGTTGTCTCCCGGCTGAATCTCATCGGGAGATTCGGCCAGAATGTGTTCAGATCGAAGCTGATCGACGATCCTGCTGACCGTCGGCTGGCTCATTCCCGTGGCACGGGCCAGGTCGGAGCGGGAGACGGAGCCGCAGCGCGCGACGGTTTCGATAATCCGTCGCTGGTGCATCCGACGCAGATAGGTTGACGTGGCCATGAAAACAATAGTGTAAGCGAGGAACTGCCGCTCAGGTACTCTTTTCCATTCGATCTCGCAGCAGTGACGTCAGATGAGCAGGATCGATGGCTGCCGGTTCGGGCAATATGTGTGCCGCACCCGCTTCGCGAAGTTCCGCTTCCGGATGCGTGGTCGCGACGGCGACGGCAAGCATTCCCGCAGCAACCGCTGCGCGGATTCCGACCGGCGCGTCCTCGATGACTGCACAACCGGCTGGTGGCACCTCCAGTCGCTGCGCGCAGGTCAAAAACACATCAGGCGCCGGCTTACCGCGCTTCACTTGCGATCCATCCACCGTGGCAGAGAAAAATCTAGCAATGCCGCCTCCTTCAACAAGCGCCTTCACATTCTCGGGCGGCCCGGAGGAGCCGATGCCAAGCCGCACGCCCAGATTCTGCAAACCCGTAAGCAATTCCACGATTCCCGGAATGAGCGGAACGCGCTCGCGCTCGCTCACGATCCTGCGAAAAGCCGCCTCCTTTTCCTCCGCAATTGCAATCGTCTCCTGCGGCGAGCGAGGACCGAAGAGAATCGGAATGCAATCCGGATTGATCCGTCCGAAGCAACTCTTGAACGCGGCATAACTCAGCTCTGCCCCGCGCGGACGCGCAACTTCGAGCCAGCTTTTCCAATGGGCGTCTTCCGTCAGGACAAGCACGCCATCCATATCAAAAATGACGGCAACATCAGGTGGTTTATTATTTGGCATTACAGAATTCAGACTTTCGGCTGACCATAATAAGCGGTCGGGCCGTGCTTGCGAAGAAAATGCTTGTCGAGCAGGTGTTTTGGGATCGGCTTCATATCGGATGCGATCGCCATCCCGGCCAAAGCCATTTGTGCCGCGAACTCAAGCACGATCGCATTTTCAACGGCCTTTTGCGGAGTTGGACCCCAGGCGAAAGGTGCGTGACTTGCAACCAGCACGCCCGGCACGTTCGCGGGGTCGATCTTTCCTTCGCGGAATCGCTCGACGATGACTCGGCCGGTATTGAGCTCATAGTCGGCTTCGACTTCACCGGACTGCAAATCGCGGGTGACGGGAATCTCGCCGTGGAAGTTGTCGGCATGAGTGGTGCCGAAACAGGGGATGGGGCGTTTGGCTTGCGCGAACGTCGTTGCGTTAAGCGAGTGGGTATGGACGATGCCGTTGATTGATGGAAACTCTCGATAAAGGTGCAAGTGTGTAGGCGTATCGGAAGAAGGCCGGCCGGCGCCATCGACGATTTCGCCGGTCTTGATCGATAGCACAACGATGTCGTTGGCCTTCATCTTTTCGTAAGAAACGCCGCTCGGCTTGATGGCCATCACACCGGCTTCTCGATCGGCGCCACTTGCGTTGCCCCAGGTGAGCACGACTAGTCCCGCCTCGACCAATGCGAGGTTGGCCTTAAGCACCTGCTCTTTGAGCTTATCGTAAGCCATTAAGCTCCCCTCGTTCAGATTTGGCCGAGGCCGGGGGCCAAATGGTAATAGACTTCATTATTCCGCAGCGTTTGGCGGAGTTCCTGCAGATCGGTGCCCGCACCGATCGTGACCAGCTCGACCCCTGCAATTTCCGCAAAGTCCCTCAGATGCTCGACGGTCATCGCATAGCTGTAGACGGTGTGGTGTGCGCCGCCCGAATAGATCCAACCGGCACACGCCGTTTTGAAATCGGGTCGGCAGCGCCAAACCGCGCGAGCCACCGGCAGCTTTGGCAATGGTTCCGGCGGCGCGATCGCGTCCACCTCATTGACGATCATGCGGAAGCGATTTCCCAGATCAATCAGCGAAGCGTTGATTGCCGGACCCGCAGGCGCATTGAACACGAGGCGAACGGGATCGGCCTTCCCGCCGATTCCAAGTGGATGAATTTCGAGTGATGGCTGTCCCTCGGCAATCGATTCGCAGATTTCAAGCATGTGCGAGCCAAGGACCAGCGGATCGGCAGGATTCAGGTGATACGTGTAGTCCTCCATGAAGCTGGTGCCGCCCGGCAGTCCTTTGGCCATTGTCTTGGCAGCGCGGAGCATCGCGCAGGTTTTCCAATCGCCTTCAGCACCGAACCCATAGCCATCCGCCATCAGCCGTTGCACGGCCAACCCGGGCAATTGCTTGAGGCCATGCAGGTCTTCGAAGGTGGTGGAGAATCCCTTAAAGTTGCCATCCTTCAAGAACGCGCGGAGGCCAAGCTCGATCCGCGCGCCATCTCGCAGCGACTCATGTCGATCGCCACCTTTGCAAAGCGGACGGGCGACGTTGTATCGGCTCTCATATTCTGACGTGAGCGCAGTGATCTGCCCATCACTCACCTCATTCATGAATTTTACGACATCACCCACACCATAGCCGTTGACCGAAAAACCAAACTTTGCCTCTGCGGCAACCTTGTCACCTTCGGTGACCGCGACATACCGCATGTTGTCGCCGATCCGGGCGAAGCGAGCGCCTTGCAGATCGGCCCATCCCAGCGCGGCCCGTGTCCATGCCGCTACGCGATCCAGCGCCTCCTGATCTGTCCAGTGGCCCACGACCACTTTTCGCGGGAGCCGAAGCCGCGTATGCAGGAACCCGGCTTCGCGATCGCCATGGGCGGCCTGATTCAAATTCATGAAGTCCATGTCGATCGTCGCCCACGGCAGCATCCGATTGAACTGCGTGTGCCAGTGGAGCATGGGTTTACGCAGAGCACGCAAGCCGTTGATCCACATTTTGGCGGGCGAAAAGGTGTGCATCCAAAGAATAACACCAAGGCATTTCGAGTCGGAATTCGCCTCGTTGCACGCTTTAAGGACGTCCTCCGGCCCGGTCAAAACAGGCTTGCTCACCAGCTTGACGGGAATCCGACCGAAACCGTTGACTGCCTGCACGAGTTGCTGAACGTTGTCCGCCACCTGACGCAGTGCCTCGGGCCCATAGAGATGCTGGCTTCCCGTAAGAAACCAGAGTTCCTGTTGTTCGTCAGTTGTCGTTTGCATTTGAGACCTGTGATTAAAACAAATCAGGCACGGACCACTTCATCGCGGATCGCAAGGAGATCCTTCATCACGTTTGAGACATCAGCCTTGTGACCGGCAATTCCGAAAGCATCGTGGACCTGGCGGTAAAGCCGGAACAGTCGCTGATAGATTTTGGCGTGATTGGGATCGGGCTTGAAAATGCGCGGCTGCACGCCACTCATGGCGGCAATCGCCGATGGAAAATCGGAGTATCCGCCGCGCTCCTTGCCCGCGACTACCGCGGCTGCGATCGCCGAACCCAGCGCGCAGGTCTGAAGACTTCTTGCAATCGCGATAGGACGATTGAGCACATCGGCATAGATCTGCATCACCATCGGATTTCGCGCGGCGATTCCGCCGCAGTTGATCACGCGCTCGACCGGCACGCCGTACTCTTCGAGCCGCTCGACAATCACGCGCGATCCGAACGCCGTCGCTTCCACCAATGCGCGGTAGATTTCGGCGGGCGTGCTATGGAGCGTGAGGCCCAGCACCATGCCCGTGAGTCGCTGATCGACCAGAATCGTGCGATTGCCATTATGCCAGTCGAGCGAGAGCAGCCCGCTTTGGCCGGGCTTGAGCTTTTCTGCTTGAGCGGTCAGTGTCTCGTGCGTGCCTATGTTTGCGCCGCCGGGCTGGATGGAGTTGACGAACCAGTTGAAGATGTCGCCAACGGCTGACTGCCCAGCCTCGAGACCGAAGTAGCCGGGCAACACCGATTCGCAAACGATGCCGCACAGCCCCGGCACATCCGCGAGCGACTGGCTCATTTCACTGACCATGATGTCGCAGGTCGACGTGCCCATCACTTTGACAAGGGCGCCCGACCCGATGCCCGCGCCAACGGCGCCGAGATGTGCATCGAATGCGCCGACAGCAATTGGAATTCCCTCTCGCAGGCCAAGTTTGGTTGCCCATTCTGCGGAAAGCGCGCCGGCTGCCTCACCGACGGTATAGGCGCGATCCGGAAGTGATCTACGAATGCGCGCCAGCTCAGGATGAAGTTCTCCGAGGAATTGTTCATCGGGATAACCGCCCCATGATGCGTTGTAGAAGGCCTTATGTCCTGCCGCACAAACACCGCGACGCAGGCGGCCAAGATCCGTAGTGCCCGAGAGCACTGCCGGAACCCAATCGGCGAATTCCACCCAGCTCGCGGTGGCGGCGGAAACTTCCGGCGCGACTTTCGCGCAGTGAAGCATCTTGGCCCAAAACCACTCCGACGAATATCGTCCCCCGCACTTGGCCAGATATTGTGGCCGCAGCTTGGCGGCTGCTGCCGTGATGTTCTCCGCCTCCTGGTGCGAGGTGTGGTCCTTCCAAAGCCACGCCATCGCATCCGGATTTGATTCGAAGTTCGGCAGCAGCGCCAGCGCGCGTCCGGAAGCATCGACGGGCAAAGGCGTGCTGCCGGTGGTATCCACGCCGATGCCGATCACGTCTTTCGCTGAGAACTGCTTATCCGTGGCAGCCTGCTTCAACGCCAACCCGACCGAAGCCACGATGCCGGCCAGATAATCCCCCGGATGCTGACGGGCCAGATGCGGATCGTTCGCGTCGAGAATGACACCGCGGTTGCCGTGCGCGTATTCGCTGACGCCTTCGCCGAGTTCGCGGCCATCACGCACATCGACCACAAGGGCCCGCACCGAGTTTGTCCCGAAATCCAGGCCGATTGTGTACTTTCCCGACATAATGCCTCGAAATCACTCGCAATAGTTTCTTTCAGAATGAAATTACGCCTTGGATTCCTAACGTCAAGAGATAGCCTCTTTTCGCGGATGAAACTTCCGCGTCGTGCTCGCGCATTATTTGACGACTTGCCACTTGAAGCACGCGCCGCCTTTATGGTCCGGCTGCGGTCCAGTGGCAGAAATGGTCACGGGCCCGGGACTGTTTGGCTGAGTCGTCAAATATTGATGGTTGGTCAACGACATGAGCATTGTATCGCCGCGCATCAAGTTGACCCATTGAAACGATTCGGCTTGCGTCGGAGTCGCGCTGGCCAAATCTTTTAGCGCGACGCCATCAGTGCCTGCCGAAACGAATCGGCCATTACTCGCCTTGAGTGCAACGCGGCCTAAACCCAAGTCGATAACTTGGAACTGGGCATTCGCGGCAACGGCGCTTGACTCATTGACCGCCCGATTCACCAGCAACATCTTCTGCGTGTCAGCAACCAGCACGCTGCCATCAGCCCCGCTGGTCAAGATGATCGTCTTCCCCAGCGGAATGCTCCGCTCCACACCCGATGCACGAGGTTCATCCACGAGGAAATTGTCAAAGTCAGCAAAGCCGCCGGGCTTTCCAGATGAATTGTAGTTAAACAACGCCACACGGACGCCTTGGAAAGTCTTCAACTGAAACGCCATCGTGAATGGGTCGCCTAACCGAACAAATTCCTGGCCGTTCTTGCTCCAACTGAAGATTGCCTTTTCGGTGTCGAAATTGCACGCGACACGAAGCCACAGATGCGCTGGGTTCGCCGCGGCAGTGGTGGTCTTATGGGTTGTCTGATCGAAAGTTTCAACCGTGCTTTGATTGGCAGTTTTAACAACACCGATCCAAGCATAGGGGACGTTCAGTAGCGCCAGCCCCGCAGTGTCGCCCGGCATTAGACCGGTGGCATCAAGTTCCACCGTCTCGAACGACTCGGGGCCCGGCGGCCGCTGGGTCAGACTGTTTCGGGCGGTGAAGAAGTCGGCGGCAGGAAGCGAATGCAGTCGCAGGCTGCCGGGCTTTTCAGTAAGAGACCACTTCGAGTCATCTGGGACATGGTTCCACTGCCAGACCGGATTGAGTTTGGCAGAATCGAAATCGTCGCTGTGAATGAACAGGGGCTTAGGGGATTGAGTGAACCCCGTGTCGGGCTTGATCCAGGTATTGGGCGCTTTGCGAAGATTTCCGGACAAGCCGATGATCGGAAAGTTTTCATCCCACGTAACGGGAACCAGCGCAACCATTCGGCCGATACTCCCGTGGTCCTGCATGATGATGCTCCACCACTGGCCTGAGGGCGTGTCGACGATGCCGCCCTGATGGAGCGTCAACCCGCCACCCGAGTTCGGGTCGGCATGGGTGATCGTGAAGGTTTGATCTGCTCCGCGACCCCGGATGCGGACCCCATTCTGGCTTGGAACGCCTAGCGACTCGCTATGGACCATGCGCTCAACCTGCCACGGCCCATCAATCGAATCGGCACGTGCGACCACTTGATCAGTGTGGCCGCCAGGAAGGGCGGAGACGTCAAAGTATTTGCCTTTGATTTTGTACAGATGGTGCCCTTCGCCGATACCCTTGGCGACCATCGCGCGGCGCGTGTTTGGAATGACCTGAGTCAGGTCCTGATTGAGTTCAACGATGCTTGGCCGGCCGGCCCCAGAGATAGCGTAGATCTTCCCATCATCATCAAAAAGAACCGACAGGTCATGCATACCCGGGAGCTGATTTCGTTCCCACGGGCCGCTTGCTGATTTAGAGCGGAAGACCTCGGTGCCTACGCGATTAACATTCGAGAAGATATAGAACGTTCCATCGTGATAACGAATGCAAGGGGCCCAGATACCGTTACCATAGACGTTGCCACCTTCCAGTCGGAAGGCCGGGCCAAAATCCAGCCGATCCATGCAGTAGCTGGCGAATTCCCAGTTCACCAGGTCCTTGGAATGGAGCACCATCAGGGCCGGGTTCATATGCATTGTCGTGCCGGCCAAGTAGTAGTCATTTCCCACGCGGATCACGTCGGGATCTTCAAACTCCTCGTAAAAGAGCGGATTTGAATAAGTGCCGTTGCCGTTGTCGGCGGTCCATGATTTCTGCGGAGCCCCGACTGCTGTGGAAGCCAACGTCAAAAGGCTGATCGTCAATGCGAGAGCTTTGAGTTTCTGCAAGGGAATTCTCCGATCAGCCTTTCATGTGGCTATTCCTGAAACAACAGCGGTGCGAATTCATGCAGGCTTCTGCGCCAGGATTGCCATTCGTGCGCCGTTTGAGGCGAGATGTAGTAGTGGGTGTTGATGCCGGCTTCTTTAAGCGCATCGGTGTTGGCTTTGGGGTCGGCGCCAAAGGGGCCGCCGCGCCGGCGATTGGCTGGATCGACTTCGCGACTGCCGTAGCTGACGAATACGAGTTTCACTTTCTGCTTGTAAGCGGTCATGTCGGAAACATCGGACGGTGCGATGCTGCCACCACTGAAGATTCCGATTTGTGAGAACGTTTCGAGGTGAGCCAGAGATATCGTTCGTGTCTGCATGCCGCCCATCGACAATCCCGCCATCGCGCGATGCGGCTGATCCGCAATCGTACGATAGGTGGAATCGATGTGGGGAATCAGCTCGTCAATTAGAATGTGCTCAAAGGCGTTGAAGTTGAAGCCGCCTCGGCCGGCAGCACCTCTGCGAGGCGGGCCGCCTGCCGGGGGACCTCCGGCGCGGGGCTGACCAGCGCCGCGACCGGCGGCGCCTCGAGCTGGACCACCGCGCCGCGCACCACCACCAATTCCACCGCCGTTATCCATCACGATGATGAATGGTTTGCATTTCCCCTCTGCAAGCAGATTGTCGATGATCAAACCGGCATGACCCTGATTTCCCCAACCGGTTTCGTCCTCACCCGCGCCATGTTGTAGATAGAGAACCGGATATCGCTTTGAAGGATCTTTTTCATAATCCGGCGGCGTGTAGACGAAGCATCGCCGCATCGCATTAGTGCTCTTGGAGAAATACAAATCTTGCCGCAACTGGCCGTGCGGAACATCTTTGAGCTGATAGAAATCCTGATCTTTTGCCGGCACTTCGATCGCGCTGCCCCAACGACCCGCGCCATAGAAGAACAATGTGCCAGGGTCCGGAACGTCGGCTCCGTCGATGTTGAGGGTGTAATAGTGGAAGCCTTCGTCCAATGGGCGGGTGGTGATGATCCAGGCACCATCCTCTCCTTTGGTCACCTCCGTTGGTCCGCTGAAGCTCGACTTCACGCTCTGTGCCTGCGGCGCCATGATTCGAAACCGCGCCCGGCCTTCTGAATTGATCTGCGGGTATTGCTTGCCGCCCTGGTTCAAGGACGAAGGCTTGAAATCTTCCACCGCCGGCTGGGTTGTTTGTCCCGAAGCGGGAAGATTTGCTGTGGCAAGCAACAGGGCGAGAGACAAGAGCGCGGTTCTCATTGAAATGCCTCCAGATTCGTCCCCTCGAAAGCGATTCGCACGCGGTGACAAGCAATCGAAATTTGGTTTCGGCAGACGCATCAGCGGAAAATCTTTTGCATGAAGTAGTAAAGGTTATTTCGCCATTCCGTCGGATCATGGGCATGGGAATCGACATTCCAGATGTGCGGCACGTCGTGTTCTTTCAGATAAGCATGCACACCCTGGCTGATGTTGATCAAGCCATCCTTGTTGCCGCAGGCGACCCACAGCAGCTTGAGCTTCTTGGCTTCGTCCGGGTTTGGCAGGAGCTGTTCCGGCGGCTTCGTATTTGGCGCCGACGAGAAACCGCCGATCCATGCGAAACTGTCGATGTGTGCCAAGCCAAAGTTCAGCGACTGTCCGCCGCCCATTGAAAGGCCGGCTAACGCGCGATGTTCGCGATCGCTTTCCACCGAATATTTCGATTCGATCGCCGGAATCACATCCTTTAGCAGATCATCTTCAAACTTCGCAAAGGCCGCGGCGTGGCGCATCGCTTCATTGGCTTTGGGATGATCGTCCACTTCCGCGCGCCCGTTGGGCATGACGATGATCATCGGCACAGCCTTCCCATCAGCCAAGAGGTTGTCCTCCAGCATGTCCGGCTTGGCGAATCGCTCCCATTCGGTTTCGTCTCCGCCGATTCCGTGCAGCAGATAGAGCACCGGATATTTCTTGTCCTTTGAATAACCCGGCGGCGTGTAGACATTCATCTTCCGTTTTGTGCCGACCGTCTTCGACTCATACTCGATCATCTCAAGCTTCCCGTGAGGGATGCCGTCGCGCTTCTGATTGATTTCGTTGGTTGGATCGGGAAAGAGTTGCTTATCGTCCGGCCCAAGGACGATCTGCCGATTCCCACGGCCGCGGCCAGGCTGCTGGGTCGCCTGGATAAGGACCGTGCGCGGTGAGGAAGCGCCACCTGGCGTTTCTTGTCCCAATAGGATGGGCGTAGTGAGCAAAGCGCACGAGAAGCCGAGGGTAAAGTTTCGAATCATCCCGGGCAGCATATCTACCGTTCCAAATGATCAAATGGCAAAATTTGCCCGCGGATGCAGAATCTTGACCCGCCGTTCGCTGTTGCGCGTATGCCAGTAATGCCTTAGCCGAACTGTTCGGCTAGCGCGACGATGATGCCCTCAGGCCCACGGATGTAGGCCAGCCGATACGTGTTCTCGTATTGCATTTGGCCAATCAGCTCGGCGCCGTGGGCGCGCAGGCGCGTGACGACAGCATCGAGATCGTCGACGGCAAACATAACGCGGCGGATCCCAAGCGTATTCACCGGCGCGTCCACGGGCCCAAACCTGATGGCGCTCGGCGTGTGGAACTTATCCAGCTCAATGCCCTGGCCATCGGGCGTCCGCATCATCGCGAGGGTGGCGCGGACATTTTCCAGCCCGATCAGTTGGCTGACCAAAGGCCCCTCGACCGTCGTCTGCCCCTCAAGCTTGAGGCCCAGTTCGATGAAGAAGGCCTTAACAGCTTCGAGATCGTCCACGACGATCAGAACGTTGTCCATCCGCTTAAGCGTCATGAAAATGCTTACGGCCGTACAAATGAAAAAGCCCTTCGGCGCACTCGCCGAAGGGATCTTAAAAGTGGAGTCGGGGTGACAGGATTTGAACCTGCGACCCGCTGGTCCCGAATCGCCTAGAAATCCCGTTGGCGAAACGGCATCAAGAGCTTGATTTACAGCAACATATCGCGGCTGCCTCGCTTTCACAAATCTCCTCTCGCCTTTTCTCGTATGCGATCGCGGTAAGTTGAAGCCAAAAACGGTAAAGCACCTGGGCAATCAGGGGCCCAGAGCGTCACCAATCTTGCCGCTATCTATGACTTGGGTCTCTCTTGGCCGCAATTGTCCACTACAACGTCTTATGCACAAACTCTCGGCGGCCGTAACTTTTGCGACTGTTTTGAGGTGGGTAGGCGATGATCTGACAATACTACAAACCGAAACGAGCACCTTAGAGCGATTCACCTCCCGCTCTAGCGTTTGTAGCCGCAATGCTCGAAGAATCCTCCGGCGTCATCGGGGTTGATCTGGTCCAACATCCGTTGCAGGTCGTTCCATAAGATGTCGATGGCGCGGTGGCCGGCTGATCGGACCAGTTGTTTGAATTTGGAAAACGCCGGTTCGATCGCACTGAGGTCCGGTGAATACGGTGGCAGGTACAGGAGTCTGGCTCCAGTCGATTCGATCAGTTCCTTGACACGGATTCCCTTGTGGCTGGAGAGGTTGTCCATCACCACGATATCGCCGGCTTTGAGTGCTGGGCAGAGGATCTGTTGCACAAAGCTTCAAACGCAGATCCATTGAGTAGGGTTTCATGTCCCCAGCATACGTGCCAAAATGTCCTGGCGCTAGAGCGCGGGGTGAGCCGCTCTAGAAGAGCTCCGCCAACTGG